>ERZ773157.485-NODE-485-length-47729-cov-9.364580_pt1 | contig 47729 bp, 44 predicted proteins | sample MGYA00511480_ERZ773157 | MGnify/ENA primary metagenome ERZ773157 (study PRJEB29015, sample SAMEA2737863) | human gut metagenome | biome: human gut; feature: human-associated habitat; material: faeces | place: China | collected 2012 ... | reverse complement strand
CCGGCAATGCTTTTGGATGAAGCCAGAGCAGCCGCATAATATAAAAAGTCCGGGAGACGCTACATTGCATTCTCTCATGTAACCCGTCAACATATCAGTTCATTATAAAAATATTAAATTTTTGTCTTGACAACTGAGCCATTATAATTCCATTATAAACATAGGTATAATCAATTGTTAACTATATTTCTTATAACATTCTTTGATAATACTTCATAAAAAATATCCACGTTACATCTATGCATACCATCTACGACTTCTCTATAGTTTGCGAGAAAAAAACCTAAATATGCATCTATTAACACTTCTATTTTTTTTCTAAATGCTACTGTTTTCTCTTTCTCATATTTAGGTAATAAGTTTAATGCCGTTATATGATCCATATCGTCAGGGGTCGCTGTGTGTGTTGATTTACATAATTCACTGTAAACCCTGTGTAATACTATGAATAATCTCTCCTTTCCTATCATAATCTTATATTCGACCATTTGCTCTGCCATATCAAATATTTTGTATACACTTTTTTCAGTGTATACATCAGCGTTAACATTACCAATTATAGCTTTATTAAAATTCTCTATAGAACTTCTTAATAATAAATCTGATGCTTTATACGCCCCATTAACCCACGCAAAAACCGCCTGAAGCACATCTGATACACTTTCCTTAAAATAAAATAATGCTCGATCATCTACATACTTCTTCGTTCTGTTTTGTTTCTCCATTTCCGAATAAATAACTAGATACCCCAATGCCTTTTTATGTATTTTTTTAAATTCGCTCATAAATTCAGCATTAAAAAAAATGTCTTTTAAGCTATAATCTTCAAAATACTGTTTCAGTTTATCTGCATCTTCATTGGTATATTTGCCCATATTTTACTCCGCTAATTTCTGTATAATTTCATTCCATGAAAATGTTGCTTCATTTTTCATTTCATTTACTGATTTAACAATCTTATCATTATTTACCATCTTATTTAAAGCATTTACAACTTTTTCCAACTCCAAACTCGTAAGATTATACGAGGTACATACAATTTCGCCAATAATTTCCGTTTTAGATCTATTTTTAGAAGGATTGATCTTCATTTGCAATACCTCATTGGCAAATGCTATGATAGATTGATTCGTAGGAAATAATTTTCTATTTTGAAATAACTCTGGAAAAATTCCAACCAATGAACGGATATTGTTGTGTTCTGCATTTACATAATCGTTTCGTAACAAAGTATTCTCATCTCCAAATAATGAGTCCTTTATCTGTAATACAGATTCCTCTATTTTCAATCCCTTATAATTATCTAATAGCCATGATAACTCCTCTGCAAAATTCAAAAATTTCTCAACATTTTGCTCATTTCTTCTTTTAGCCATCAACTTCATCTCCTATCCTGCTTAATATCTCTTTTACGATATTACTTAAATCACTTTTAATTTGTGTATCATTCATATCAAGTATGAATTTTTGTTTTAATTGTTCTCGAGCCATATCAACTCTTTTGCTCAATGAATGTGTATATAACTTGTTTTTCCATCTAGCATTAGCCTTCAAATTCCTTTGAGCATTTTGATAATTAAGTGTGTTTTTCTCGGTAACCGTTAACACTACACCACAGCATTTTAGTTCAGATAAACCAAATCGCCTTGATTTGGTTTCAATAATGGTATATAACAAATCAATCCCTGTCAAACTTATCGGATCAGCTCTAGTAGGAATTAAATAATAATTTGAAGCTAAAAGTGCACTTGTCATCCAAACAGACGGTGTTGGTGGAGTATCAATTATCACATAATCGTATTTATTCTCTACCGTAGCCAAATATTGTTTTATTCCAAATTCTTTTCCTTCTCCTGCTGACATTTCTATTTTATATAAATCTAAGGCTCCAGGTATTAAATCAAATTTTTCTCGTATCGATACAGGTGTAATCTCTTCAATACCACTCGGCTCTTTTTCATTATTACCATCTACAACACTTACTTCAACATAACTTTCTCTTTCAAAAATATCTATTATTGTATCTTTAGAAGCCGTTTTATAAGCATAATAATCTTCTGCTTTCATTAAACATTGTGTTGCATTATACTGCGGATCAACATCTATAAGCAATACGCGTTTCCCATATCTCCTTGAAAGACAGTCCGCGACATTGACAGATAACGTTGTTTTTCCTACGCCGCCTTTCATATTAATTAAACTGATAGTTTTCACTTTCGTACCCTCCTATTCTAAGTCTGTATTCGTTTAAAATTTTTCATGTTGTAAAATCAATTATTCAAATAATTAAAATTACCCTTTAAAATTCTATCCACGATTCAATCTTCTTCGTTGGAGCTTTCTCCATATCCCCCTTGCATCGGCACACATTTTACAATCGAAGCCAAGAACATTTACTAAAATTCTTTCATCTACTATATCCAGTGCCTCTTCTATATTTTGGTTATTTCTCACGATTAAGTCAACTTGCTCCAACAGTTCTCGTATTATCTCAATAGGAACCCCATCTAACTTAGGCACATAAATATTCCCTACTTCCCTCGGAAGAATTTCCAATACTCCCCCACCATAACTCCTTCCGCAAAGTTCTGTAAATGCAAAAGATATGCTGTTATAATAAGATAAAACCGCTCGTTCCGGTTCAATGCCTTCATTAAATTTAATTCTATGCATTGTATCAGTCGATACCGCAGCACACTGATTTAAAACAAATTTAGGATACAAATTATTTCTGCGTAAAAAGAATGCGTCTGGCACCCATATAGACGGAATACGATACCATCTTTCTCTTATCGAACATTTATACCCCTTATTTTCACCATTCTTTTCGCCCATCTTAATATATTCCTGGTGCTTTTTAGGATAATTCTTATATTCAACATCCGGAAAATCAATTAAGTAAGCTGCTTTATTTTTACTTACATTCTGCATCCAGTCCTCATGCTTAAAATATACACTATTAGCATGGGAACTTCTCCCTATTAACGGTCTTACAACATCTTGCAACTGATACATTTCTACCGTTTTTTGTCCCACTGAAAAATACTTATTATTCCCCGTTGTAATTCCAACATTGATTAATGCAATGTCTGATAGCTTTTGAAAATGCCTATCTTCTCTTATTTGTTTAACCAGGATATTTTCTTCAACATTCGTAAAGTATTTTGTCCATTTTTCATGTACATGCTGTAACTTTTGAAATCCATTAGCATTAATATCAAATGACTTTAAATCCTCTAAATTATTTAATTCTACAATACGAATACCTTTTTCTTCATCACCTTTTTCACCGATAAAAACGACAATTTCTTGTTCTATATCAGGAAAAACAAGTTCCTCAAATGTAATAAGCGTAATTTTAGAAAGATTATTTGACAAAAAAAGTCTCAAATCTTGTGCATATGCAACCTGCATGATTTCAGCAGGAATCACAAATGCTATTTTTCCATTCTTACTCAACATATTTACACAAGAAACAATGAAACCAACCCAAGTATTTATAAGTTTATTGGCCTTCATTCCTTGAGATGTCAGTATATCCGCCATCAGCACTCTCTGATGCTCTTCCAAATATTGATACCTGATATATGGAGGATTTCCTAATACCAAATCATATTGAACAGACAACTTATTAGCTCGATAAAAGTCGAAAAAATCCTCATTTATCACTTTAACATTGTTGTAGGATTTCATCCTTTCTTCAACTTTTTTTGCCTCAGTTCCATCAATTTCAACAGCATCTATTTTTGTATACTGGTTAATATGATCCGTTTCAATTAATGCATCTAAAAATACACCATCTCCACAACTTGGTTCCAAAACATTTTTACAATCTGTTCTATTTGAAAATAACTCAACCATCATCTCCGCTAATGGCAGTGGCGTATAATAGGCGCCTCTAAGTTTCTGTACTGTACTATCTTCCTTTAATTTCATATAATCACCTAAAAATCCTGCTGATAAACTTTAGTTATCATTTTCTCATTCTTCTTTATCAGCCTGTTCTTTTCCTTTTCTAACACATTCTGTGTTGCTTTATCCTTCTTGCTTAACAACTCTTTGTTCAAGTTACCAATTCGTATTGTATTAGCCACGACTTGATCATATAACTCCTTTTGCTTTTTATCCGCAAAATCCAGCTTGATAAAAGGAACCAACGGCAATGTATACGTTCCTCTTGCAATAAAATCGCCTTCAAAATCACTGCCTATTGATTGTAAATACCAGTCTGTCCATGGATGTGATAACCATGCATGTATATACTCCAGTTGATATTCACTGTCTTCTTTCAAAGATATTCCCACATAGCCTGCTGTTCCACCAGAAGCAATTAAATAGTGGTTTTTATCCATAAGATACAACGGATTATCCTTCTTACGATTAACTCCAACTATTATTTTGTCTCTGTTATTTAAACTTGTAATCGCTTGACTTCTTCCATAACGATACCACTCGTCTTTATCATAAACAATAGGTTGCACATCTCTTTTTCCACCTAATGATTTTGGTAACAATGCATTTTTATGTTCTAATAAATATTCCCATGCATGCGGATATTGTGTTTCCATTATATCCTTAGTAATAAAATTTCCATCTTCATCGTATGGAAAAATATTATAATTAACCTTAACTTGATTAATATCGCTATAAGTATCTAATTCCCCCTGCTCTATTCTGGTTGGCTTAAAATATAATCTCAAAATCTCTCTTTCAATCATATATTCTTTATCCTGAACTCTGAACGTTACATATTTTTCATCCTCAAATACAATTGTCTTACTTTCAATCTTATATACTTTTTCTGCACTTGTTTGAATTCCATTATATATATCTGTAATATCTGCCAAAGAAACTATTCTTTCTCTCGCATTTTTCATCATATTCAGATACCAATCGTTATCCGATACCAGCCATGGTAATTCATCATTGGTATTTGAATTTTCTTCCCATGGTCTGCAATTCAAACTTTGCTTCGGAATAAGATTATATCGTTCAGCCTCACCATTCCACAAATATGCAACCTTATTCACTGTCCTATATGCTAATTTTTCCACATTGGTTGCACCCACTGTAAGAATCGAACTATATATCGTCTTGTCTTTAAATAACTGAACAGAGCCAAAATCGTCAAGTTTAACGATCTTATCCTTAATCATAAGCCGAAGTTTCTCAGCTGATTCTGTGTGCAAAAATTTATTTGGTACGATATAACACATTACGCCATTTTCATTAATCAATTCCAATGCCTTTTCAATAAACAAATAATATTTATCAAACTGTTTATACGCACTCTTATAATTCTTATAAATTTTAATTTCTGCCTTGCTATGAAGTTTCTTAATATCCTCCGTCTTAACATAAGGTGGATTACCAATAATCACATCAAACTTATTTCCACCCTTGACTCCCTGCCAATCAAACGGATTTACACTGATTAGTTCTTCTGATGTAATATTTATTTTTTCGACATCAATATCTGACACCAAAGAATTGCCACACTTAATATTATCCTCCAATTTTGGCAATATCGGTGTACTGCTCACAACAGATGGTTCTGTTTCATTCTCAATTAACTTCAATAACAAAGAAAATCTGCTAACTTCTACAGCATGAATATCAATATCTACACCATATATACAATCTATCAGTATCTCTTTCTTGTCAGCAAACGGCAGTTTCTCTATACCATGTTCCACAACTAGAAGATGTTCTTTATCATTTATCTTATACCACTCTGTACAATAATCAACTAGGTATTGGTATGCTTCCTCCAAAAAAACACCTGATCCACATGCAATATCAGCAATCCTCAAATGCAAAATTTCCTGAGGTGTCTTACCTTCGCATAATGGCTCTAATGTATTTTTCACCATATACTTCACTATCTCCACCGGTGTACTGACTACTGATTTATACAAATACTCCTTTTTTTGTGCTAGTGTAATTTTTCCATCCTGTATTACCAATCCCTCCGCTAGAAAGGATTCATATATTTTTCCCAAAATACTTGGTTCAATAATCGTAAACATATATGGCGTCTTCGGATAATACAATGACTCTATCATCTCAAAGATAATATCGCAACTCAAATCAAAAATCGGGCTATCATTTTTAAACAACCCTGAATTGTATCGCTTGTCTGCTTCTTTGAAAACCGTAGTTAATACCTTTTGCAGTGATTCACTATCGTCCACTGTTTCATATAATTTCTTATATAAAGGCAATTTTCTATCTTCACAGATTCTCAGAAAAATAATTTGATTTATAAAATCTTGTACTATATCGTTAAGCACACTAATATTTCTGTAATCCTCTTTGCTTTTATATAAATAATTACCAATTTCAAGTCTCCATTTGTTAATTTGCTTAAGAAAAGTTTCATCAATCTCCGTACTATATCTAATATCACTCTGAAAATATGATTTAACAAATTCATCATATTGTCCAGAATACACGTTATCTTTTGAAATTAAGTCTGCAATTTCTTGATACTTTTCCACATACTCCTCATAACTATATTTTCTATACAAAGAAGTACTTGCGCTATCCCCTTCTTCAGGCTTAATAGTTGTATCATAAATAAGAAGATTCTCAAAATTTGTCAATATTGCTAAAGCATGATTCGCATTCCATCCATACCTCCTAATTTGCATGGCTGGTTCATACTCAATGGTTATATCAACACTTGGCTTCTTTGCCTCGACAAAAAATTTAGATACGCCATTCAATGTTAAAGTATAATCTGGTCTTTCTGTACTATTCGAAAACTTTTCTACAACAACTTCCTTATATTGTGGCAACTTTCCTTTTATATTATGTACATCCCAACCAAAGCACTCCAGCAAAGGACTTATATATTCATCTCGGCATTCCGTCTCATTATATGCATTTTTAGAATCATGATAATAACTCTTACTCTGTTTGTATTGAATTATTAACTGCTTTAATCTGTCAATGCTCATATACCTATCTCCTTCTTATCTTTTATAAATTTGTTTTATCGGCAACTATACTCTAATTTATTGCACTATGTCCACTTTTTACCCAAGCATCCAATTCAGCTCTTTTAAACTTCCACAGTTTTCCTATTTTATGCGCAGGAATATCTGTCTTTTTAATCCAATTCCTAATCGTGTCCTTGGTTACATCCAAATAATTTGCCGCCGCTTCTATTCCAATCCAATCTTCCATATAATTATCCATTTCATTTGTTCTCCTATTAAAAAACTATATACAGATGATAGCACGTATGTTCTATTTTTTCAATATGTTTTTTTGGCATTTGATAGTATTATCTAGTATTTTTCAAACAACAACTCTTCAATAATTACCGTAAAGTGAATTTCGAAATTCCGTTTTTTCTAACCCCCGGGCGTGCGCCAAGAAGTCTATTTTCATCTATTCTAAGCACAACCTCCTCTCCACCTCCGCTTCTACGCACATCTTAATCCCGTTCACTCGCCTCACCCATTCCAGTGGATTTTCCGCTTTCAGTCGTTCATCCACACCTTCCTTTTCCATGATCCATCTCACCGCCTGCTCGACCTCCCGATGGCATTCTTCATCCACTTCATGAAGGTACCTGTTCCAGGTTCCATCCTGCAGCATCATCCGATGCTCATGTGCCTTGTGCTCCCACATATACTCTGCCCAGATCAGTCCATACCTCCCCCAATCGGATAATCCGTCTCCTGCTCGAATGTCAGATCAGGATAGTAGCAACCATCCTCTGCCAAGTAATAGATCAGTCCGTTTTCTTCGATCATCTCCGGCAGTTCCTGCTCCGCCACCTCTTCGGCAAATACATCCACATCTTCCATCTTCTTCATATCTTTTAATTCTTCTCTCATTGTTATCCTCATTTCTGAGCGTTTATCGCGAAGAGGCGAAGAGAAATTCGCATATGCGATTTCTCTTCTGCCATCAAAGCTATTTGCCTTCGCTCAGAAGCAAACAGCCGTGTGACGAACTACCGCATCAGCGGTAGTTTTCACACTCTCCTCCATTCTTTCTGACGGATAAGGGAAAGTTCTAGTACATCTTTTCCTTATCCAAATCCTTAAATTCTGTTTTCATCTGCCTCCGGCCAGCTTACCGCCGGTATTCATTCTCTTCCTTTCTCTGTCTCCCCAGCAGGATCACAGCCAGCTTTTCCGTAAAGGCATCCCACAGGTTTCGTCCATTTACCACCAGCTTGCGCATGAATTCTTCTGCCTTGTCAAGGATCAGGCGGAGGGTGCGATTTTCTTCCCGCAGTTTTTCATTCTCATACCGCAGCTCTTCTTTCTCGTTCCGAGCCTTTAGTACCTCTTCAAACAGTTCCGCCTGCCGGGATGTCACTGCCACACTACTGTACTTTTGGTATAATTCTTCTGCATGTGCCACATACCGCTCGAGCCGCAGTCTTGTTTTCTCGGTGTCTGCCACCACCCGGTCACGCTGCGCCAGGACGATCTCTGTCTCGATCTGTACCTTTTCCAGTTCGTTCGTCTCACCGGATAACGCCTGCTCTGCACTTTCTTTATCTGTCTGCAAGCCGGATAACTCTTTTTGCAGATCCACTTTCTGAAGCTCCAGCTTTTTATGATTCTGTTCTAATGCCTTGCAGACCCGCCCCAAAGAATCCCGTTCACTGCAAAGTGCTTCACAGTCACTGTGGAGGATTTTGCGGTTTTCCTTCAATTCTTCACAATCCCGCCGAAGTGATTCCCTGCTTTCCTGCAATTCTTCGTGTTTTTTCCTTGCATCGCAAAGTTCTCTGTGCAGACCGTCGTAGTCATCTTTCAGATCATCATACTCCTGCTGCAGGTTTTCATATTCCTTTTTCACTCTGACAAGTGCCTGCTCCATCCGGTCATAAAAGAATAAATAATGAAAATACCGTTCTTTCACTTCTTGCTTTTTTGCTTTCCATTCTTCACAGGACTGCATCAGCTCGTCCTTCTGTTCCTGCTGTACCTGCAGAGTTTTCCAATTCGTAACAAGCAGCTCCTCCTGCTGTGCCAGCGTATCAGCTTTTGCTTGAAACTGCCGCTCCAGTTCCTCCACTTCCTACTTCCGCATCTTTTTCTCGTAGTTATATACCGACAAATGTTTTTCATGGGTTCCGAGTTGTTTCCAATCTAGCCCACGGCTCCTCATAAGTTCTGCGAGATATTCCTTTTCTGCCTGCACCCAGTGCATGCTTTCGGTGTAATTTCGTCCTGTGCCAGTAAATCCCAATGCTTTCATCGCACCCTTGAGAGATACCTTCGTTGACATTCCACGTTTATTTCCTTTTGAAAATGGAATAAAATCATTATGAAGGTGCGGTGTCTGCTTGTAAATCGTACTACCTCTTTAGAAATTCCTCATTCCTCTCTACCCCCTGATATTCACGGGCTTTCGCCACTTTATCCATTACTAATAAGAGAGAATCCACCGTACTCTCCTCCCAGCCGGCAAGCCATATCAATACCTTAATTTCGTCCCTTGACAGGTCCACGCCGTGCAGCAATCTCAGTATCTTTTCCAAATACCGGCTTTGATACTCTGACAGTCCGCTCAATCCGACCACCTCACTTTTGTCCAGATGACATAATGAGCCTTGACCGGCTCATATTAGAAGCTGCTTTGCAGCTTCGTTATGTGCAAAAACCGTGCACTCATGCACTAATGATAGTATAAAATAATAGCTTTTTTCCTTATTGATATAGTAAAACGCTATCATTTTCCCGTTTTGCTATAGTAAAGTGATAGCATTGCTTTTTTCTCATTTTCAAAAATATATAGTTTTTGCTATCAATTTCTGAAAATGATATAGAAATTGCTATCATCTCAACGTTTTTTCAACATGGCAAGATGACCTGTTCCTACCATTAAGACATCTTGCCATCTTCCTATGAGCATTATCAAGAGTTTACAGTCTGCTCTTTTCAAAAATACAGATTATAAACTCTCTATAGAGTTTACAGTCTGTCTTATAAAAAAAACTCTTAAACTCTCACTCTTCTTTTATCCAGGTCCAATATTGGTTTCCTGCTTCATCCATCCCTCTGCCGGAACGAATATTAAGCTTTTTCTTGGCTGATAGAAGCATGTTTCTTTTAATTTTTCTCCTTGCTGCCTCCAATTCTATTTCTTTCGACGCAATTTCATTCTTACTTCCAAAATATTCTGTTATAAAATCCGCCGCAATGTCTAACTTCTTTTTCCTCTGCCTCCCTTTCCAATCAAAAGCTCATCAACGGTAATATCATATACACCAATACACACCATTCCTTGATCTTCCGTCATTTCAAATCCGATTGCATCACCTGGAGGTGCCAATGAGGATTTATCCTGTGCCATAACTCTGATATTGGGCTTTTCTTTTATCCTTGCCACTAAAAGGACACTTCTCGCCGTAGCTTGAATATCTATAGATCCAAGCCCACGATAGGTCGATTTCGCACCAGAAGCCTTATTCATATGACCAATCAAAATCACTGCACAATGATGCTTTTCCGCCATCAACCCCAGCCTTTTCATTACTGGTCTGATTTCATTGGCACGATGCATATCTACTGACGCTCCCAAATATGCTTGTATCGGATCTAGAATAATCAGCTTTGCCTTTGTTTCCGCAATTGCCTGTTCCAGTCTTTCACCATTCATAGTCAATTCCTTTTCTGATTCATCTATAATACGAATCTTAGAACAATCTGCCCCGGCTTTTTCTAACCGAGGCTTAATTGTGTCATCAATTCCATCTTCTGCCGTCTGATAAATAATGTTAATGGGATCATAAGGAATATCATCATCACATGGAAGCGGCTCTCCACGGCTCAACAAAGCTGCCAACTTTAATACCAAAGTGGTTTTCCCTTCCCCAGGATCTCCTTCAATAACTGTAATCTTCCCATAAGGAATATATGGATACCACAACCACTCTACCTCCTTAGTTTCCACATCCTCCATACAAATCAGTTTTAATTCTGTCTTTTCGCTATTCATAAACATCCTCCTTCCGTTTCCCGCTACTTTTCTCCATTAAAGTAACCTGTTTCTTCCCACACCTTTTTGTCTGGACAATAATAGTTGTATTCTCTCGAATCACCAATTTTTATTGCACAGCCAAATTTCAATACACTCTGCTGCAGACCGACTCTTACATATTGTGCATCCTTACCGATTGCATTGGCGATTTCCTTTATCGGAACATTCCTTCCTATAAAAGCCGGTAAATCGATGTTATACAAAACTTCCGGCATAACATTCACCCTCTTTCTTTTTACAGAGCACTGTTTGCTCTGTTTTTGTGTTTCACATTATGCAGAACTTTACTTGCTCTGTTAAGAGTTTATTTTTTATGTTAACTTATCATTTTTAGTATGTTATTGTATCAGAACAGGAGGTTGATAAGATGAATACTGGTAAAAAGATTAAGCTGATCCGCAACTTTCGCGGATTAACACAAAAGCAGCTTGGAGAATTAACTGGAATTCATGAAGTCGCAATTTGCAAGTATGAACTAGGGAAAAATACCCCCAAACATGAGCAGCTCATTAAGATTGCTGATGCTCTCGGAGCAAATGTAAATACCCTAGCGGAATTTGATGTTCATGACGATGGAGATATTCTTCCAATGTTGTTTGCAATCGACGAAAAATTCCCGATCATCTTTCAGGAAATCAACGGCGAACCCGGCATGTTCTTTAAAGACAAAAACTTAATACAGTTTTTAAAAGATTGGTCTGCCATGAAGGAATTATTGGCAAATGGAACCCAAACAAAGGATAACTATGAGATTTGGAAAACCATACGACCAAGTGTCACAAAGGTTACGTCTGATGTCCCTGACAAGCAATAATTTGTCACCTGACAATTTCCACCATAGAGACTCCATACCTCATAGTGGTATTTTGATTTCTTGAGAATATTACCAAGCCGTTCATGCTTGTCGACTATACTGAATAAAAACGAGAGGAATGGTTTGTATGAAGTTACCCAACGGATACGGAAGCGTTGTAAAACTTTCCGGAAAAAGATGAAAACCTTACATAGTTCGAAAAACAGCCGGATAGCACTACGACAAAAGTAAGGACAAACAGGTTCAGGATTTTATTATAATCGGCTACACAGCCACTCGTGCTGAAGGCTTGCAGATGTTGGCTGATTATAACAATAATCCATTTGATACGAAGGCTGCAAAAATGATCTTTGACGATGTGTATGAAGAGTGGTCCAAACGAAAATACCCCACTGTTTCAGAATCAAACATCAAAGGATATAGTGCAGCCTACCGTGCCTGTAGCATTTTGTATAATAGAGTTTTTAAGGATATTAAGCTGGCGGATTTGCAGACTGTCATTGATACCTGTGAAAAAATTATCCAACTTTGAAAAAGATTAAAATCCTATTTAATCAACTTTATGATTTTGCTCTTAAGAATGATATTTGTAACAAAAACTACTCCATATTTGTTGATATTGTGCAGTATAAGGATCGTAATCCAAACAAATACGATCGCAATAAGTTTGAAAAGGACGAAATAGAGCTGATATGGAAACAGAAAGACGACAAGTATTATCAAATCATATTGATGCTTCTATACAACGGCGTTCGTATTTCTGAATTATTGGATCTAAAGAAAGAAAATGTTCATTTAGACGAACAGTACTTTGATGTGATCAGCAGCAAAACAGAAAATGGTATAAGAAAAGTACCGATTGCAGATAAAGTGCTGCCTTTTTATCAAAACTGGTATACAACTGATCCAAGCTGCGAATACTTGCTTCACACCGAGGACGGAAAACATTTCAAATATCGCAATTATTACGACAGCTACTTTCATCCTTTGATGGAGCAGTTAGGCATCAAACGAACTCCTCATTGCTGTAGACATACTTGCATTTCGATGTTAGCAGAAGCTGGCACAGACCAGACGATCATCAAAAAGATTGTCGGACACTCTGGTGCAATGACATTAACCGAAAAAGTATATACCCATTTCGATGTAAAGGAGCTAGTAGATGCAATCAATAAAATATAATTAAAAGAGGACATTTTCCAGTAATTTCTTACCGAAAAATGTCCTATATATCTTTTTATCTGTGTTGCATATGTGTTGCATATCCATCGAAATCCAGCACATTTGACAACTCTCCACAACTTCTGTAACCCCTGAAAAATCGGGCTTTTCTCGTTTTCTGCGTTTCCGAGAATTATCTCTTTGTTAACGCTTGCTAAACTGTGGAGCTCTACGAGCTTTCTTAAGACCGTATTTCTTACGCTCTTTCATACGAGGGTCACGAGTTAAGTAACCAGCTTTCTTAAGTACCGGACGGAAGTCAGCGTCTACTGTTAAAAGTGCTCTTGCGATACCATGACGGATAGCGCCTGCCTGTCCTGTAAATCCACCACCACGAACGGTAACTTTTACATCATACTTATCAGCAGTGTTTGTTGCCTCAAGTGGCTGACGAGCGATGATCTTCAATGTATCAAGACCGAAGTACTCATCCATATCTCTTTTGTTTACAGTGATCTTACCTGTTCCAGGTACTAAATATACTCTAGCAATACTGCTTTTTCTTCTTCCTGTTCCATAAAACTTTGTGTTTGCCACGATGATTTCCTCCTCTCTTAGTTAGCTCTCTCTACGATTTCTAATACTTCCGGCTTCTGTGCTGTCTGCTCATGCTCTGGGCCAGCATATACATGAAGCTTCTTAAGCATCTGACGTCCTAATGTTCCCTTTGGAAGCATTCCCTTTACAGCATGTGTAATAACATACTCAGGCTTCTTAGCTAACATCTCTTTCAGAGTAGTCTCTTTCATTCCACCAACATAATCTGAATGATGATAATAAATCTTCTGCTCTAACTTCTTACCTGTTACTTTAATCTTGTCCGCATTAACAATGATCACGTAATCACCTGTGTCGATATGCGGTGTATAAATCGGCTTATTTTTACCTCTTAATACATTTGCAACCTCTGATGCGAGGCGTCCTAATGTATGTCCTGTAGCGTCAACTACATACCATTTTCTCTCAACCGTGGATGGGTTTGCCATAAAACTTTTCATCCCAGTACCTCCTAACTAAATTCTCAACTATACTCTTTTTCGTCTGTAACAAATGCGGAATGTCCGAACCGCTTTGTTATCTATCGAAGCGCTTATTATGTCGGTCACCGGGGCTTTGGTGTTCCTGACACACGCCACACTGATCTATTATATTACGAGTAACCTTTAAAGTCAAGCAATTTTATTCACTTATCTATTGAATTCCCCCTTTCTGCAAGGGCAAATGCCACTTCATCAATTATCTTTCTCAAAGTGGAGATAAACTTTTCACTTAAGCGAAACAATCACCGTTCTTCAACCAACACATTAACTGCCTCACAGCTTCGATAAACTTTTTCTCGAAATAACGCCACTGATCCGCAAACAGAACAGCACATTAACTGCCTCACAGCTCCGACAAACTTTTTCTCAAAATAGCGCCACTGATCCGCAAACAGAACAGCGCATAAACTGCCTCACAGCTCCGACAAACTTTTTCTCAAAAATAATCCCTACCGTATTGCAATTTGTGGTAAAATAGGAATGTACTGCGCTTGTGTGCACGAAAGCGCTGCCAACAGGCAAACCAAAGTATTATCTCAACAGCACTAAATACGTGCACGGAAAAGAGGAATATATGAACAAAATGAAAAAACTTGCTATTGCAACAGGTTGTTTTCTTTTGTTGCTGGTGTGCTCTCTCTATTGCAGCACAAACAAGGCCTATGCAAAAGAACAAACAGAATTTATCGTTGGATTTGATGCCGAGTTCCCACCATATGGTTACTTGGACGAAAGCGGAGACTACATCGGTTTTGATCTGAGTTTGGCAGAGGAAGTCTGCAAACGAAATGATTGGAAGCTGATCAAGCGTCCTATTTCATGGGATTCCAAAGATTCTGAATTAACTTCAGGTGCGATCTCTTGTATTTGGAATGGTTTTACGATGAATGGACGAGAGAAAAGCTACACTTGGTCAACTCCTTATCTAAACAACTATCAGGTAGTCATTGTCCGCAAGGACTCTTCTATTAAAAATCCTGCCGATCTCAAGGGAAAGGTTTTGGTCGTACAAAGCGATTCTTCTGCACTTGCTGCTTTGACGGGAGACGATGCTACACAAGCTAACCGCCAGATTGCAGATTCTCTCAAAGAGCTGCAGCAGGTCGGCGACTACAACTCTGCATTTATGAATTTGGAAAGTGGCATGGTTGACGCCATTGCGATGGACTATGGTGTTGCAGTCTATCAAATGTCTGCCAAATCTGATGAATTCCGCATTCTCGATGATTCGCTTTCTGCAGAGCAGTATGCCATCGGTTTTAAGAAAGGAAACACCACACTTCGCGATAAAGTACAGACGACATTATTAGAAATGTTATACGATGGCACATTAGAAAATATAGCCAAAGAATGGGGCTTGAGCAAAAGTCTCTGCCTCAGCTTTGACGACAAAACATACATCGATGGCGGTGCAGTGCCAACCATTGATACCAGCAAATTAACAAAGGTGACTCCGGCTCCGGACAAACAGTCACAAACCAAGGGCTCTAAAAATAAAGTCAAGAAATTATCCGCTGCACAGATTGCAAAACAGCTGCGCAAAGGTATGATCTCGACATTATTGATCTTTTTCCTGACAATTTTGTTCTCAATTCCATTGGGACTGCTTGTTTGTCTGATCCGTATGTCACACTGGAAGCTGCTACAGTATATTGCAAAGATCTACATTTCGATCATGCGTGGTACCCCATTGATGCTGCAGTTATTGGTTGTATTCTTTGCACCGTATTATGCGTTCCACATACATACACCGTATTCGTACCGCTTCTTGGCAGTGATCATCGGATTTTCCTTGAACTACGCCGCATATTTTGCTGAGATTTACCGTGCCGGATTCCAAGGTATCCCGATCGGTCAGCGTGAGGCTGCCACTGTCATGGGTTACAATCGTCTGCAGACATTCGGATACATTCTGTTCCCACAGATGGTCAAACGTGTACTGCCTCCGGTCACGAACGAAATCATTACCTTGGTCAAAGATACTTCATTGGCGTTTGCACTGGCATATACAGAAATGTTTACCTTGGCAAAACAGATCGCAGCTTCTCAAACCTCACTGCTGCCGCTGTTTATCGCCGGCGTATTTTATTACGTCTTTAACTTCGTAGTAGCATATGTCATGGAAACACTGGAAAATAAATTGAATTACTATCATTAAGAAAGGAAACTAAGCTTTATGAATATATTAGACATGAAACATATCAAAAAAAGCTTTGACGGTAAGATCGTATTGCAGGATATCGATCTGCAGATCTCTCCCGGCGAAGTTGTTTCAATCCTTGGCCCGTCCGGTTCCGGTAAATCCACACTGCTTCGCTGTGCGACATTTCTGGAAACGATTGACAGCGGCGAGATCGCATACAACGGGAAAAGTGTGGTGACGACAGAAGGCGATCATACCATTTATCCAAAACGCAGTGACATTTTGGAAGCACAATCCAATTTTGGATTGGTCTTTCAGAATTTCAACCTGTTTCCACATTTTTCAGTATTAAAAAACGTCTATCATGCACCACTTAAGGTTCAGAAAAGGACCGATAAGGATGAAGTGATTTCTGAGGCATATGACCTGTTGACAAAAGTTGGTTTGTCAGACAAATCAGACGCTTATCCTTGCGAACTGTCCGGCGGACAGCAGCAGCGTGTTGCGATTGCACGTGCTCTCGCATTACATCCAAAGATCATGTATTTTGATGAGCCAACCTCTTCTCTCGATCCGGAGATCACCGCAGAAGTTCTCCGATTATTGAAGCAGCTTGCTTCCGAAAAAATGACAATGGTTATTGTAACGCATGAAATTGACTTTGCCAGAGCGGTCTCAGATCGTGTCATCTTTATGGATGGCGGTCTGGTCGTTGAAAACGGCAAACCGGAAGATGTCATTGACCATCCGAAAAACGAGCGCACGAAAGCATTCCTCAAGAAATTGCATGTTTAATGACAACATTTGGGAATGCAAATTGTGTAACTACGTAACAATATAAAAGAGCAAAGCCAGCGCTTTGCAAGAATTGCTAAAGCAATTCTTGTTGGCTTCCCTCCACGTTACGAGCATTTTCCTATCAATTAAAACAAAAAATGCCCGACAGAAATCATGCCGTGTATCAAACCAAAAAGCGAAACGTTTTTGGCGGTACCGCAAGCATTCCTGTCGGGCTTTCTTTATATTGATAGTATCATACATTAATGAACCTTGTTATCCAACTCACAAGCTCACAAAGTCGCCTATGATATCCATCTAACAATGGCTATTTTACTTTTTATCTCGTGACAGATAAAGAATGTACACTGCAAAGGCAATAGCGATCATCATCCATACACCAAAGATTACCGGTGAACTGTCCTTAAATTTATCATAATATCCCTTAAAATAAATGACTAAAACGATCATCGGCAGTACATACCGCATATATCTGCGAAGAAATTTTGGAAAATTTGTACCTACTCCTGTATTGGTCTCTTCCAAAAATTGTTCAAATCCCCAACCGCTTTTTTTCGTACAAAACAGTACAAATAACAGACTTCCAAGTGGAAGAATATTACTGGATACCACAAAATCTTCAACATCCATGATCGTTGATCCCGGTCCAAATAACTGGACACCAGACCATACATTAAATCCAAGTACAGTTGGCATGGATAATACTGCAATGCCGACTAAATTGACCGTTAACGCTTTCCGACGCTCCCAGCCAAACACGTCCATGCTCATGCTGATGATATTTTCAAACACTGCGATCACTGTGGATAATGCCGCAAAGGACATAAATACAAAGAAAAGCATTCCCCACAATGTTCCACTTGGCATATGGTTAAATACATTTGGCAGTGTGATAAACAGCAGTGATGGTCCTGCATCCGGGCGGATTCCAAAAGAAATACACGCCGGGATCACAATAATTCCTGCAACAAATGCGATCAGTGTATCTAACACCAATACATTGATCGCCTCTCCGGTCAGCTTACGTTCTTTGCCCAAATAACTGCCGAAGATCTCCATCGAACCCATTCCAACACTCAACGTGAAAAACGCTTGCGTCATCGCATCAAAGATGACATTTCCCAATCCACGTTTCTTCACATTTTCGAGGTTCGGGATCAAATAAAAAGAAAGGCCTTTACTGCTTCCTTTTAACATGACTGAATTGACTGCCATAACAGCCATCAATACGATCAATGCTAACATCATTTTCTTTGTAATATTTTCAATACCATTCTGTAAGCCCAGTGCGCACACACCAATACACAAGGCAACTACTAATAACATAAAAAACATCATTTTGCCTGGTGTCTGCATAAAGCTCTGATAATACTGTTCGATTTCTTTGACATTCGCCTGACGTAGTGTCCCCTTGGCACAAACGCCAACATAATAGATCATCCAGCCCGCTACCACTGTATAAAACATCATTAGCAGATAATTACCGCACAGTCCATACCAACGAAACTGATGCCATCTTCCTTTGCCACCGCTCAATTTACGCAATGCTGTTCCAATGCTCGCACCACTGCCGCGACCGATTGCAAACTCGCATACTAAAATTGGAAATCCAAGAGCAAATAAGCAGACCAAGTAGATCAAAATAAAGATTGCTCCTCCATTATTTCCGCATACGTACGGAAACTTCCATACATTTCCCAGTCCCACCGCACATCCTGCAGATACTAATATAAAGCCAAGGCGGGATGCAAAAGTTTCTCTGTTTTTACTCATTTTTTATTCCATTTCTATCATGTAATATTGTTCACAAACCTGTTATGTCAAGGAGTTCTCACAGTATGTATCTGCAATGAAAAATACATCCCATGGTCCATTATCTGCGAATACTACTACAGCTGAATCAAGCCTAATGACTGTAATAATAATGCAAATAGCAGAATTGGTGCAATCACTTTGATCATCGCAATATACAGATATTTTCTGCCAAAACGTTCTCCGTTAACAGTTACCTCATCAATGACCGTCTTAGGTTTCACAACCCAACCGATCAAAATGCATGTGAGAAGCGCCACCGTCGGCATAAAGCAATAGTTACTGATATAATCCAATATATCCAGTATCTGTCCTGTCGATCCATTTGGCAGTGGCAGCTCGAAATATAACTTGTTATATCCAAGACAAACAATGACACCACCTATGACTCCATACGTTGCCACAATAGATGTACTCTTATGTCTGGTCCAGTGAAATGCATCCATCAAACTGGAAACGATCGCTTCCATAACAGATACCGAAGAAGTTACTGCCGCAAAAATAACCATCAGGAAGAACAGCACTCCGACAACCGTTCCGGCTTTGCCCATTGCCTGGAATACCTTTGGCAAAGAATCAAACATCAGACCGGGTCCGGCGCTCATTCCTTCTGTCCCCATAAATACAAATACAGCAGGCACGATCATAAGTCCGGCAAGCATCGCTACCAAAGTATCAAAAATTTCGATCTGATTGATCGATTTCATCAAATTGACGTCTTTCTTAACATACGAGCCGTATGCAACCATGATTCCCATCGCCACGCTGATTGAGAAGAAAAGCTGTCCCATCGCATCCATCAGAATAACAAAAAATTCTTTGCAGGTCATTCCCTTAAAATTAGGAATTAAATATACTTTCAATCCCTGCAGACCGGTTCTGGTAACACCACTCGCATCTGTATGTTTGATTGTCAGCGAATACAATCCAATGCCGATAATCAAAAATAATAAAATTGGCATCAGGATCTTACTGTATTTTTCAATTCCCTTATTCACGCCATTAAACACAACGAACGCTGTCATTATAAAGAAAATAAACATCCAGATGATCGGTTGATATTGTCCTTGAATAAATCCCACAAAATAATCGTCGCCCGCTGCCGCTGATCCTGCACCGGTGACAAAGGTTGCGAAATATTTTATAACCCATCCACCGATCACGCAATAATATGGCAAGATGATAATTGGTACAAGACATGCCAAAACACCAAGACCTTTCCACTTAGGCTGAATCGCTGCATAAGCAGTAAGAGGACTCCGTCCCGTTTTACGCCCAATGGCGATCTCTGTTGTCAATAACGTAAAACCAAATGTCACTGCTAAGATCAAGTAGCATAAAATAAACACACCTCCATGATCCTTTGCCGCTAAATAAGGAAACCGCCATATGTTTCCTAACCCCACGGCACTTCCTGCAGCAGCCATAACAAAGCCGATCGTGCCGGTAAAATTTGCTCTTTTTTTGTTCATTTTTTCATCCTTTCCTTGTTCCATTTCGCCCTATACTATTATGTGGGCACATCATTCTATTCTAAAGGTTTACGTTCTACGTGTCAACAACCCACGCACCAGTTCTGCATCAGCATCGCTGATCTGTGTATGACCAAAGCCTGCTTGCTCCAAGATCCGCAGCATACGATCTCGCTCCTCTCCGGATATCACTAATAACCGCTGCTTACGAAGCCATGCAATCTGTGTTTCATAATTTGTTTGTTTCTGAAATGCCGGATATTTGTGCCCTATTTTACGGACATATCTTTGATAATCTGCAATCAGCCTGTCATTCGTATCCGCACGGTGATATGCAATACTGCACCGAAGTATGCGAATCATCTGGCGGACAGCAAGCGTGATCACAAAAATAAGCAGCAACAATGCAAGCACCCCAAGGGAAACTTTACCGGTTCTTTTTACCGCCTCTACTGCATCTGCTGTTCCTGTCGCACCGGTACCACCGGTATTACTCTGCGCAGTTCCATTACCCCGGTTACGAAAAAGACGCATAAACGCATTCCAAAGACTGACATCCGCCTCTTCCTGATCCGATGCCGGTGTAATATCTACTACATACCAGCCTTTATGGTGATCGTAAATTTCAACCCAAGCATGTGCATTTGCATCCGTGACATCTACCTGCACAACTCCGGTATCTGTAAGTTCGCGGTAACCCTGATAGTAATCAGATACCTTCTGATCGGTAAGGATCTTACCGTTCTCACCGATATCTTCCGGATCGATCGCATAGCCTTCCACATAACGAGCCGGAATACCACAGTTACGTAAAAGCAGCGTCGCTGCACTGGCAAAATGCGCACAGTATCCTCTACGATTCTTTTTCAAAAAATACGAAACGAAGTCTTGACCATAGGGCGTTATACCCGGCTGATACGTATACGGTATATTATCCTGATAATACGCTGCCAGCTTCTGCACGATCTCAGCAACGGTTCCCGTCAAATCCGCTTCCTTGCAAAACTCATCCAAAACAGCCTTGTTTGAATCCGGCACCGTAAGCCAATTCGATATCGATTCTGTCTGAAGTTTACAATCCCGATCCAAACCGGAATACGTATAATAATCATATATCTGGCTGCGACCGGGCGATGTTACCAGATCCGACTGAAGACTGTAATACGGCATATACAATCCCGGATCTGCTGCCACATTATCAACCTTGACGATTCCATGTGCACTGCCGGTTATATTTTTCTCAAACGCAGTCTTGGCACGCTGCTCCGTCCGCATATAAATTGCTTTAGCAGATTCCCAGCGATTCATGCCATATAAATAATCCTGTCCAATAAAACGGCGCAAATAAAATCGGTTTTCATTTTGCGGTACAAATGTGACCCGAAGATCTGTGTCATAATCCAGTCGCACTGCACTGACGCCGCCTAACTTACCACTGGTCAGACCGCCGGTATTATCATAAAAATTAAATAATCCGGCAATTCCGAGCACTGCGACATTCTGCATCGCATCTTTTGTGCTCTGTTTCCATGCGGAATCGGGATGTCTGTCGTGATAATCCTTCGATGGAACAAGCAAAGAAAACAGCACTGCACCAATCGCAACAACTGCGAGCAGACACGCCCCCGCCTGCAATTTCACTCGATAGGCAGACTGATAAACGATACGTTCCTCATCCTGTTTGTATCGGACATTGTCTGCTGCCTGCTTATAATCGCCATTTTTAGCAATCGCCGCCGTCACGACAACACCCACAAAAAATTGCACGACATAAAACATATCCGGTTCCAAATGCACATACAATGGCAGGAACAGAAAACCAAAAACAACCAGCATCAGGAAACGGTATCTCATTTTACGGGAAACGAATATATTTACCACAACACTTGCTGCCACAGCAATATAACTCATTGCTATAGTCACTGCCAAATTGGCATCGGCGATCTTTTCGCCGTAACTACGTGTCGCATTAGACTGAAAATACTCTGAAACGCTTTCCATCAGGTCATTCATGACACTATAGAATCCGCTGCTCACATAGCTTTGCATCCCAAAACCAACGGCGAATACAACGACCAATAATAATATATATCCAACATTTTCCCACCATTTACGATAATACAAAAATGCCACATAAAGTGATGCCACAAGAGTTACAAGTTCTACGATCCAAGTCTGATAATCGCTGTCGATCGCTGACAACACGATTCCCATTCCACCTGCTGTAATACAAAATACCAGCAGCGCATTGACAAGCAGCATACCTATACGTGATTCCGTCTGTTGATCTAATGATTTCGTAACTAACTCAATGCCTTCCCACTTGTCCAAGCAGTCATCATCATAGTCAATCCGAAATGTTTTTCGTAATCGATCCAGAAGCGTCTGCCGTCCATTACCCATGAGAGATCACCTCCCCGCGCACACCATCTTCGTATAAGCCGATCACTGCATATGCCTGCAACTGCGGACGCAAGCTTTGCACCATTTTAGCCAGCTCGATATTGTCCGTCACCACAGCTCTCCGCAGCAAATAAATAAACTGCGTATCGATCTCTTCTCTCTTTTGGATCAAAACTTCGATAAAATCATATTCTAACGCATCCCACACGAGCAGACGAACCGGTGTATATTCTTTTAAGAACAACTTACTTAAGCCGTAAGCAAGCCCCAAAACCTCTTCTACTGTGTCCCTTTGTCCGGACAGATCAAGCACCAATACCACTTGGCTCTGTGCTACGCTTGTCCGCTCTTTGACCATAAGTGTTTCTTTCTTAGCGGAAAGTTTCCAGTGAATGTCCTTGATTCGGTCTCCCGGTCGATACTCCCTGACATCCGTTATTTCAGCAAAGTCATTTCCCTTTGCCTGACTTTCTTCCAATTCACTCATTCCCATCTGGAAACCGCTTTTCTGTTCTGATGCCTCTCCTGTCTCCTGCGGCATTACCGCGATCGCCGCCTCCTCAGAAATTTTCTGCTGCACCGATACAAAACCGAGCAGATCCTTGATGACGAGCGTATGGATACAAAATTGCAGATTGCCACTATATTTGCATCTAAACGGTAACTCCATGGCTTCTTCCCCACGCAGGCGCACCGGTAAACACAGTCGGATCGGATCCTCTGTGTGATACAAAGTATTGCCAAGCGTTCCCTGCAATTCGCATTGTAAACTAACCCACGGAAACGCATTACTCAGTTTACACATAAAACGGCTCTCTTCACCTGCTATGACTTTCGGCTGCAAGGCAGATATGCGCACTGTAAGATATGGGGTCATTTTCCAGTTCAACCATATGGATACGACCGGCAGCAAAACAAGCAGCCATACTAATGATGCGACAACATAACTCTTAAAAAAGAAATAGAGAACGACCATAACGACAAAAAGCAGAACATAACCCGCTATACGTAACGGATATAGTTTCCAATGTCGCTTTGATCCTTCTCTATTCATCCCATTCATCCTCCATGCGCCGAATTGCTTTATCACATCCGTGGTGCCTTCACCGTCTGCACAAGCTGTTCCATTGCCTGATCTACCGTAATACGCTCCGCACGTGTTCTGGCGCTTAGGCGCACACGATGCCCTAACACATCACGCAATACCTTTTGTACATCTGCGGCAGTCACGAAATCACGTCCGGCAATCATCGCCATCGCACGTGAGATACGAAGCAATGCGATCGTTGCACGCGGACTCGCTCCCATCTCAAACAGATCATTTTTTCTAGTCTCTTCCACCAGATCTACAATATAATCATAAATACTGTCATGCACAAATATCGTTTCCGATGTGCTTCGAAGCGCACACAATTCTTCTGCTGACAATACCGGCTGAACTTTGGATAACAGATCGGCTGATTCGCCCTTCAAAATTGCCACAGCATCCTGATGTTCCGGATACCCCATTGAAACACAGATCATAAAACGATCCAGCTGAGATTCCGGCAACATCTGCGTTCCTGATGATCCCAGTGGATTTTCTGTTGCGATGACCACAAAGGGATTCGGCAGCGGCCTGGTTACACCATCTACCGTCGCATGATTCTCCTCCATAACCTCAAGCAAAGCAGACTGTGTTTTGGGAGAGGTTCGATTGATCTCATCTGCCAAAAACAGATTACAAAACACGGCTCCTGGGCGGTATACAAACTGCCGGCTCCCCGCGTCATACATCGAAAATCCCAGAATATCACTTGGCAAAACATCCGGTGTAAACTGCACACGCTTATAGTTCATGGACAGTGCTTTTGCAAACGTTGTCGCAAGCGTTGTCTTGCCAACGCCCGGAATATCTTCCATCAATATATGGCCGCCACTGATGATCGCTGCAAGAACCCGCTCTACCACGTTTTCTTTACCTCGGATCACCTGATTGACTTCCCGCTGTATCCGTTCCAGCTTATCCTGTATCTGCTTTTGATCCACGCGTTCCCCTCCTTTGTCCTGTACACAATTCTGTTATACGCTATTTATCAGCCTTTTATCTGACCTTTCAGATAGTCAATTGCTGTTTGCCAGCCTTTTATCTGACCTTTCAGATAGTTAATTGCTATTTGTCAGCCTTTTATCTGACCTTTCAGATAATCAATTGCCTTTTGCATCTGATTATCCGGTTTAAGCTTCCCATTTTTATCCTTCTGCCCCACCGTCGACTTATCCAATTCCACTTTAATATCCGGCTCAAGTCCGGTTCCATGAATATTGCGGCCGCTCGGCGTATAATATTTCGACGTTGTCATTTTCAACGCCGATCCATCCTGCAAGTCAAAGATCGTCTGTACAATCCCTTTACCAAACGTCTTGGTCCCGATCAATTTTGCTTTCTTTTTATCCTGCAGCGCCCCGGAAAACACTTCCGATGCACTTGCCGAATTGCCATTGACTAACACAGCCATCGGCACAGAAACATGTTTAACATCTTCCGCATAGAATTTCTCTGAAACGCCTTGTTTATCTTTGGTATAAACCACCATCCCCTTAGACATAACACGGTCTAGCATCGAAACTGCGGATTTGAGCAATCCTCCACCATTATCACGCAGATCTAAAATAAGTGCCTCCATTTTTTCCTTTTCTAAGGCATTAACTGCTGCGGAAAACTGATTTGGCGTCACTTCTTCAAATCCCGTGATCTGAATATAACCAATCTTGTCATTTAACATAGTATAGGAAACCGTGTCTTCCTGAATTTTAGCTCTTTTCACCGAAAACGTCAGGTAATCGTTTTCCCCGGAACGAACGATCGTCAGTTTGACTTTAGATCCCTCTTCACCCTTGATCTGCGCTAACACCGCTGAAAGATCCTTGCCGGAAACCCGCTCGTCATTGATCGCATAAATAATATCTCCCGCTTTCAATCCCGCTTTTTCTGCCGGACTGTTTTTCATCGGCTTAACGATCGTTATCGCACCTGTGTCCGTATTTTGGGTCACATATGCGCCAATCCCATAGAATGTACCACTAGTCTTCTCCATGATCTCCGCATATTCTTCTGCCGTATAATATTCTGCATAATCATCTCCCAGTCCATTCACGATTCCTTTGTATATAGAATTTTCCATCTTATCTTTATCGATGTCATCCAAATAGTACGCATCTATATATTTCTCAATCGTGGAAGCCTTTTGTTTAACTTCCCGCTTCATCGTACTATCTTGATCTGTGCGATTCCAAGCTGCACCGAGGTCGATGTAACCACCGAATTGACCTATGGTCAACGCAACCACCAGCATCATCGATGTGGTAAGCATTCCACACAAAAAACCTTTCAAAAATCGCTTCATTCTGTCTCCATTTCTTTTACTATCTTGATACATAATTTAATGGGTTCACATAGGATCCATTCGCATATACCGCAAAGTGCAAGTGCGGTCCGGTAGAGATTCCTGTAGAGCCGGACAATGCAATCGTCTGTCCTCTGGTGACTTTCTCTCCCACAGATACCCGCAGGGAAGAGTTGTGCATATAGTATGTATAAACGCCATCTCCATGATAAATTGCCACAAAATTACCCGCTGAAGCGGAATAGGTTGCTGTCACAACGGTTCCTGCCTTCGCTGCACGCACAATTGTTCCGGTCGGCGTCGCAATATCAATTCCTTTGTGATACGTGCTCGCTCCGGCTGTCGGCGCCGTTCTCGGGCCAAAACCGCAGCTGATCCGTCCTGCCGTTGCTAACGGCCAAATAAATCCTGATGTGCTCACCGCATTACTAGACGGTGTTTGATCTGTGGTCGTATCAGTGCCGTTAGGACCTTTGCCAGAAGGCGATGATTTTTGTGCTGCTTCTTCTGCCGCAATTTCCTGGCGTTTTTTTGCCAACAAACTCTCCACTTGATTTTCCTGTGCCGCAATCTTCGCATCATACGTGCTGATAGAAGACTCCGAATCTGCAATCAGATTGTTGTATTTTGTCAACTGCCCTTTCTTTTTACTGATCAATTGTTTCACGGATTGTTTTTCAAAAGAAAGCGTCTCTTTCGTTGCTACTAACTCATCTTTCTTTTCCTGCTTATTTTTCTTCGTTTTGGTAAGTTTTTGCTTGGTAGACTCATACTCTCCATACATCTTCTGATCATATTCGCTGATCTTACTGATATATTCGAGATGATTGTACATTTCAGACAAACTGCTGGATCCGGCTAACAACTCCAAATACCCGGAAGTACCGTCCTCATACATATATTTTATGCGCTCTTTCATCGTCTCATACTGACTAGACATCTTTGCAGTTGCCTGCGCCTCCTGAAGCAGTAATTCATCGATGTCAGACTGCACTAACTGAATCTGTTCTTCGTTAGACTTTACCTTATCCGTCAACGTGTCCATCTTTTTGTCCAACGTTGAAATATACTGTAAAATATTGCCCTTCTTGCTCTCACTGCTCGAAAGAGTTTCCTTTAACTCCGTCCGCTCCTTTTCAAGCTGCTCTCGTTTCTTGTTAGCTGCATCGATCTGCCCCTGCGTTGTTTCCGACTGTGTTGCCGCCTGCACTACCCGTGTCAGTGCAGAACCCGGATTGTCCAAAAATACTCCGCTTCCAATGCAGACCGCTCCTGTAAGCCACAGGCCAACCCCTGCTGCGATCCATTTATTTCGCTTTCTCATCTGCAATCACCCCGCCTTTCTGCTTTCGCTACTCATGCAAATGTTTTCTGACTGACAATGCACTTCCGATAAAACCAATTCCTACTCCAACTAAGAGCGACATCGGTATCAAGGTTGCAAACTCTTTCGATGGAGCCACAAAGGTTAGCCATTGTGACAATGCCGAAAAATGTTCTAATACAAATTGGATCACTCTCTCGTACAATACCCACAATACTATGATTGGAATGATCGCTCCAATCAAACCAATAACCAATCCCTCGACCAAAAATGGTGCACGAATAAAGCCATCGGTTGCACCGATCATTTTGATGATCGAAATCTCATCCTTGCGCACGCGGATACCTGTCGCGACCGCATTATTGATCAGGAATACTGAGACAAGCAACAGCAATCCTATGATCGTTGCCGATACATAGGCAACAAGCATATTAGCACTGCTCAGGCTCTTTGCCACAGTGCTCGATCCGTTTACCTTACGGATTCCCTTCATTTCCTTGATCTGCTTAGACACTTTCGCCTGCTTTGATACTCTTGTCAGAGTGATCTCAAACGACGCTGAATCCTGCAGCGGATTTTCATCACCAAAAGTATCCTCCAAATTTTCTTTTCCCTGATACATTTCTTTTTGAAACTTTTTCCACGCTTCTGTCGGAGAAATATAATCCACCGTCTCCACACCATCTAACTTACGGATCTGCTCTCCCAGCGAATCAATTTCTTCCGGTTCGATCCCGCTGTCAAAAAACACCGTCAAACCGACATTACTCTCCACATTGTACATCATGTGCTGGAAATTGCTAAGCAGCGCATAGAACAACCCCAGTAAAAACAGACAGATTGCAATCGTTCCAATCGCTACTAAGGAGAAGATTTTATTTTGTACAATATTTTTGAACCCTTGTTTGATACCGTATCCTAGTGTTTTCATTGCACATATCCTCCCTGTATCTGATCGCTGATAATAACGCCCTCGTGAAGAGTGACAACACGCTTTTGCATTTGATTCACGATCTCATTATTGTGGGTAACGACCATAACCGTCGTACCAAGCCGGTTCATATCTTCCAACAGCGCCATAATATCCCATGAATTTTGTGGATCCAGATTTCCTGTTGGCTCATCTGCCAGCAATACCGACGGACGGTTTACCATTGCACGCGCGATTGCAACTCTCTGCTGCTCACCACCGGACAATTCTCTCGGATAGACGTCCGCACGATCCTGCAGACCTACCAATTGCAGCATACCACGCACATTTTTTTCGATACGGTCCTTATCCACGCCGATCACCTGTTGCGCCAATGCCACATTTTCAAACACGTTACGATCATCCAGCAAACGAAACTCTTGAAATACTACACCTAATTTACGTCGATAATATGGCATTCTTTTGCGTTTCATCTCTGTGAGGCTATTGCCCCCCACCTGTATTTCACCAGCCTGTAGAGGGATCTCTCCGAGCAATGATTTGATCAAAGTAGACTTTCCAGAACCACTGCTTCCTACTACAAATACAAACTCACCTTTTTCCACTTTCAGGTTACAGTTTTTCAATGCCTCTGTTCCTGTATTATAAACAACATCCACCCCCGATAAACAGATCAACGGTCCTGTCCATTCCTCTTTCCTCTTTGCTCTTTTTCTCACTATGATACCTCTTTTCTGCGTACATTTGAACGCATGCTTTCTGCTAATGTTTTCTACGTGCTTTATCTAATGCTTTTGCCCATAATTGCTCTACAAAAACAATATCAGTATACAACATTTTGTCGTATTGCGCTACAGGCATTATAGCCTCTCCCCAAAGTTAGACCTAGAAGTCTAACGATTGAATGTAGGTACACCTTGATGATTGACCCTTTTTATTTTAGAACAAGGTGATACTTATCGTGATACTCCCAACCTTGCCATGAGTGCTTCTTGTAAGACCTTTGATACATTAATATGTGATCTCTCTGCTTCTTGATTTAACCAATTAGGTAATGTTACGTTACGACGCACTGTTTTGTTATCCAACATTCGTCGATAAACTTCAAGATCAACATCCACTAAAGATACAACACTTGTGCCCTCTCCCCCAAATGTACCTTTGGAAACATCAACATCTGTCATATTAGAGGCTTTTGAAATTTCTTTTCCCTCGTCCTGTGCCTCGATACAACTTATACCAATCGCATCTCTTGCCATCATAATAGCATCTGCCAAGGAACTTTTTGCCTTGCCTTCTTCGTTTGACTCTGTCAAAATTCCTAAGTCCGGCACTTCAATCAATATATTTGTATCTACATCTGTAAATATAACCGGATATGCTACTTTCATATGCTCAACCTCCATCTTTATATAATAAATGCATTATATTGAGACTGGGAGATTATTTTAATCCCCATTTTCTCAATATTGCTTTTGCCAGTCTCTCATTTACCTCTTTATGCCTTGGTATTACTTCCTCATCATTCCCTCTTTGATAAACATCATGGTCTCCTCCATGTCTGACAAGGTGAAATCCGGCATTTTTGAGTTTTTTCACAAGATCTCTTTGTTTCATATTTTCCCCCTTTAATTATATTATACACACTGCATACACATTTTTCAATATAAATGTGTAAATAATACACATTTTGATCAAAATACCAAAAAGCCCTAGAAATGATAACCATTTCCAGGGCTTTCCACATGCATTCACTAATTAATATTCAAAATTTTCCATATACTTCATATATTTCACGACCATCAGCGCAATCTTGAAAGTAATCGCATCATCAAATACACGCAGATCAAGTCCGGTGCTCTTCTGCAGCTTATCCAAACGATACACTAACGTATTACGATGAATATACAACTGTCTGGAAGTCTCTGATACATTCAAGCTGTTCTCAAAGAATTTATTGATCGTAGCAATGGTCTCCTCGTCAAAATCGTCTGGCGATTTGTCACCAAATATTTCTTTGATAAACATTTTACAAAGCGGCATTGGAAGCTGATAGATCAAACGGCCAATACCTAAGCTGCTATACGCAATGACGTTGCGGTCGCTGTAAAAAATCTTTCCAACGTCTAACGCCATTTTAGCTTCTTTATAAGAACGCGACACATCCTTGATCTCATTTACCATCGTGCCATAGGATACGTGCACCATTGTCATAGCTTCCGTGTTCAACATATCTAAGATGACTTTTGCAGTTTTCTCCATATCATCATAATCTTCGTTCGGTTTCACTTCCTTCACGACAATGATGTTCTTTTCATCAACCTGCGTGATGAAGTCCTTGGATTTGCTGGAAAATAACCCTTTGACCGTCTCCAATGCGTTGGTGTCCTTCTCATTCTTTGTCTCGATCAAAAATACAACGCGGCGCACAGATGCTTCGATATGTAACTTCTTCGCACGATTGTAAATATCAACCAACAACAGATTATCCAACAATAAGTTCTTGATAAAATTATCTTTATCGTAGCGCTCTTTGTAGGCAACCAGCAAATTTTGAATTTCAAAAGCCGCCAATTTACCAACCATATATACATCGTCGCTGTCGCCCTTGGCTAACACTACATATTCTAATTGGTGATCATCAAAGACCTTGAAAAATTGATATCCCTGAAGCACCTGACTATCTGCAGGCGAATTAACGAACGCCATTACAGCCTCTTCATATTCCTCTACATTATCTATCGTAGTGGCAAGCGCTTTCCCCTCCGTATCCATTACACAAATATCTACGCGCGTAATATTCTTCATTCCTTCGATATTTGTCTGCAACACCTGATTTGCAATCATATTTACCTCCGCTGCTTCTCGAGTAAGTGCTATCTATCTGCAACGACTTACCCGTTCTTTAGAAAGTTTCCCTTTCTAATATCCCCAATAACATATACTAAATTATAGCATGAAATTTGTAAAAAGTAAATAAAACAGGCATTGTAGATACAATGCCTGTCTTAGATAGTTTATTATGAGAATTTTAACAAATCTTCTAACATTAAGGACTAGTTTGTAATGGTTCTCTCTGTCTCTTTGTCGAATACATGAATCTTAGCAGGATCCAATGCAATCTTGATCGTATCGCCAGGACGAGCTGTTGTACGAGGATTTACACGAACTGTGATATCGAATCCCTCGACAGTGAAGTATAAGAATACTTCTGCACCAAGCATCTCGTATACCTTAACAGTTGCATCAAGTACATTGTCAGATCCACCGTTAACAAAGATCTCCTCATCTTTGATATCCTCTGGACGAATACCAAGTACGACTTCTTTACCAATGTATCCACCTTCAACAAGTCTGGCAGCTTTCTGCTCAGGAAGCTTAATTGCATAAGAACCAAATGCAAGCTTAACATCTTCGCCTTCCTGAATTGCTACAGCGTCGATGAAGTTCATCTGTGGTGAACCAATGAAACCAGCTACGAACAAGTTACATGGTTTTGTATAAAGATCGATTGGAGTAGCAACCTGCTGCATTACACCATCTTTCATAACAACGATACGAGTACCCAATGTAAGAGCCTCTGTCTGGTCATGTGTTACGTAGATGATCGTAGCTTCCAATCTCTGATGGATCTTAGAAATCTCGATACGCATCTGTACACGAAGTTTTGCATCCAAGTTGGAGAGTGGCTCATCCATCAAGAATACCTTAGGGTTACGAACGATTGCACGACCCATGGCAACACGCTGTCTCTGACCACCGGATAAAGCCTTTGGCTTACGGTCTAACAAATGCTCGATGTCAAGGATTCTTGCTGCATCATGTACTAACTTATCGATCTTCTCCTTAGGAGTCTTTCTTAACTTCAGACCGAATGCCATGTTGTCATATACTGACATATGTGGATACAGAGCGTAGTTCTGGAATACCATTGCGATATCACGATCCTTAGGCTCTACATCATTTACTAAGTTATTACCGATCCAAAGCTCACCCTCTGTGATCTCTTCCAAACCAGCGATCATACGAAGTGTAGTAGATTTACCACAACCTGAAGGTCCTACGAAGATGATGAACTCCTTATCTGCGATGTCCAGATTAAAATTCTTTACTGCAACGAATCCGTTTGGATATGTTTTGCAGATGTTTTTCAAAGATAAACTTGCCATTAATATGTCCTCCTGTTTGTCAATTAATTTATCTTGTAAGGGAATAACTCCTCTCACATAACCTGTAAAATATAATACACCAAACAGAATTTTTTGACCATGGCACGAATTGCCAAAGAAAGTTTTCGCTTTTTGTGCAAAGTGTATAGAATGAGATTTTTTCATTGCTTTTGCCAAAAAATCTACGGCTTTTTTGTTGTTTTTCTGTGCAATTTGAACAGTTTTTTGCCATCTGCTGACATGCCGAGAGCTGTCGAATCAAATCCTTCACCCAAAACTTCTCTCGCTTCCGTGATTATGACAAATGCTGACGTGTCATGTTTTCGCACCGCCTGCAGAAGCTGTCCCGTCTGTCTTTTGCCTATGACACACAGCAACACAGGGCGCTCCTGTCCGCTATACACTCCCTTTGCTTTGATCTGTGTCACTCCGCGATTTAACGATGTCATGATCTCCTCCGCTATATCCTGCCATTTCTTTGAAATAACTAAGATCTGCTTGCTTTGCGTCATGCCGGACAGGATCGCGTCCATTACCTTCGAAGAAACAAAAACGGCTGCTGTTGCATAAATCGCCTTATCGACACCAAAATAAAATGCTCCGGCAACAATGATCACTGAATCAATGACAAACAACGCGTTTGCCACAGAGATATGCGGATAATACGTGCAGATCAGGCTCCCCAGCAGATCTGTTCCACCGGTAGAATATCCTGTTGCAAATACCAGACCAATACCGGCGCCGGTCAGTACACCGCCAACAATAGCAGCCATCACAAAATCTCCCTCTGCCACCGGCTGCTCCGGTATCGCATACAACATTGCCGAAAATATGAGGTTGGCAATGAATGATTTCATGATAAATCGATGCCCTTTTTCAAAAATTCCCCATACAAAAACCGGAATATTTAACAACAGATTTATGCTCCAAACAGCCATCGGAATTCCGGCATATTCATACAGCATATGCGACAGCAGGATAGCAAGCCCTGAAAAGCCCCCCGGCACCATCCCCATTGGACTGTATACCATATTGACCGCCAATGCCATCATACCTGTTCCAATGACAAATGCCGGTAATTCCCTCCACCAAAATCGTTTTCCAAACATACTTGCGTCTCATCCCCTCGATCATCCAATCCAATTCATTCAAAAAGAGGATAACCTATCATTGGTTATCCTCTCTTACTTCAAATATCTTTTTCATCTGATTTATTATTATATTGCACAACTTTCTTTCGAAATATACGTGCTTGAACATCTTTTTTGACCGATTGCTGGCGAACCAATTTCTCATACAGCGGTTCCAAATGAAGTTTCTTGACCCACTCCGGCGCTTCTTTTTCCTCAGCCAAGATCAAGCTCACCACACCGCCGATCGCTACGCACAGACGCGCATGCAGCAATGGCAAATGCTCCATGATCCAAATTTCCTGCGGCCCGGTCTCTAAATCTACCAACAAAATATCCGGCGTATGATTGTTGATCTCATTGATCAGCGCTGCGGCCTCCATATCCGGATCATACACAACACTTCCTGATAATCGAAGCCCCGGCTGCATACGTTTGCACCAAGTTTCCAATTGTTCTACTTCCGTGCTGCTCTTTCCTATTATATATACGCTTTGATCTTTTTTCTGAAGATTTTCTAACATAATGCCAAAGCTTTTACAGCTGACTACCATTCCACCAGCTTCCAGCACTTCAACATGATGTGCACTAAGCAGTGCCTCCTCACCGGGCAGGATCAAATCCGCCTGCTCGATCACTTCACGATACGACTCCTCCCCCATTGCCTTATCTAACAGCTCCGTCGACGCAAATAATATCACATCTAACTTATCGTCCGAAAGATATTCATTCATTTTCTGGACAAAGACATCATTCGTCATCATATCAATGTCAATATCCAGCACTTTTACTGAAGCGTGCATCGTTTCGTTATACCATCCTTGCTACTGATTTGCATCAGCGGTACCCAGAATAATCTCGATATCATATCCTTGATCCACCATACCAACGGTTACCTGTGGATTTTTGAAATATTTCTTCAAATCCTCTCCTTGACCATCTTCTTTAACAATAATCTTTGTCTGTGTCAAGGTCTCTTTAGTATAATCCCCTACTTGAGGTACAGTATACCCCTTCTTCTGTAATTTCTGCTGTGTCTTACCGGCCAGTCCGGCAATCTTACTGCCGTTGAGCAGAATTATCTTAAGTCCTTTGGAACTTACTGCTTTCTTACCGCTCTTTGGCTTTGGCGTCGTGTTACTGCTTGCTGCAGGCGACGTTGTCGCTTTTTGCGTTGTCGTAAGATCCTGAGCCGTTGTATATGGCACTTCGTTATTGATCAGACCTTTGAAAAACTTCTTGGCAGCCTTTGTATCTACAACAAACACCTTACCATCGTAGCTTCCCGGACATCCCCAATAATGGAAATAGTCCACATTCATCTGCTCATAACTTTGAATATAACCAATCTTGTTCGTCACTGTCAGATTGGAAGTCACGCGATCATACTGTGATTTGATAAAATCCGCAATCTTCGATTCATCACCATTCAGATCTTTAAGCTGCTGCACATACGCATCGCTGGCACAAGAAATCTTCATCTTTGTCTTGGCTCCGGATGGCTCTGGCGATGCAGAGGCAACTGGTGATGCGGTCTGTTCTACATCCACAGTCTTTTTGTAACTAACCTTTACTTTGACTTCCTGATAATGGTTGTTATATGTTTCCTCATCCAAAACCGTATAATAGCTTAAACTTGTTCCGATCATCTTTTCCACGATCAACGAACCGTATCCATACGCTTGCTGTTCATCTGCAAAATACTGTTTCAGCTTGCTGATACGCATGATCTGCGGAATATTCTCACTTATAGTACATAGTTTGCGATACATTGTTGTCGGAATTGTATAATCGTTCTTTGTTGGTATTGTAACATAATCCAAATTATTCGTCTTAGTATTACATATTTCAACCATCATATGTGTGATCTGATCTTTTTCATTACATACATAGATTAAGTTTTTAGAAATATCCTCTGTCTTCGCCTCCTTAATGATCTCCTTAATACTATCCTTATCCGTATTCACGTTAGTCGCATTTTTCGATAGGAAGTGATAGGATATTTTGTAACTGCCAAATCCAACGGCGATCAAAATGCAAATTCCCAGGATAGACTTGCCCAAATTAATAGCAAATACTTTCCAAATATTATTCTTAGTACCCTTCATGCTTGTTTTCTCCTTTTCCCACTAATCGTCGCATATCTATGCGCTGCTATCAAACCCCCAGCTTTCATTACACAAACATTCAAATTATTATAACAAATCTTTTTACCCCTGTAAAGTATATTGCCATTATGCTATACTACTTTTATTACAGATAAATTTTACACGAAATGAGGTTAGTATGAATACAGCCAAAACAGCTATAGTAACCGGAGCATCTCATGGGATCGGTCAGATGACCGCTCTAAAACTTGCAGCGGCAGGCTACGACCTTGCCATCTGCTGTCAAAAAGACATGACAGCGCTCTCTGCTGTTGCAAAGCAGATTACCGCTAACGGCCGCAACTGCCTTGCGATGCAGTGCGATGTTGGCGACAGTGCTCAAGTAGCAGATTTTTTTTCACAAATACAGATCACATACCCACATATTGATCTACTCATCAACAACGCAGGCATCTCCTATGTTGGTTTGTTGCAGGATATGTCGGACGACGAGTGGACTGCCATTGTAAATAGCAATCTGTCCTCTGTATTCTACAATTGTCGTGCTGTCATTCCGACCATGCTCGCCCAACAATATGGCAAAATTATAAACATCACGTCTGTTTGGGGCGAAATAGGAGCCTCTACCGAGGTTGCTTACTCTGCAACGAAAGGCGGCGTCTGTGCTTTCACCAAAGCCTTGGCGAAAGAACTCGGTCCCAGTCACATTACTGTCAACGCAGTCTCCTGTGGTTTTATCGATACCCGAATGAATGGACAGCTTTCCGACGACGAGCGCAGCTCTCTGTTTGAGGAAATCCCTGTCGGCCGACCGGCTTCTGCCGAAGAAACCGCTGACTTTATTGTACAAGTCGCTCAAAGCGGAGAATACCTGACCGGCCAGGTGCTGCGTTTTGACGGCGGTTGGATATGATCCACCCCGTTTACAGATCGCGGTAAAAATCTCTTGTCTGTATGATCTCTGCCGGGACTTCTATGCCGTCTTTCTCCCATACACGGAATTTCAACGCATATTCTTTATTTTTCTTACCTGTTTCACGCATAAAGCGTGCCATTGCATCTCGGAACAACGGTTGTTCTACTATTGTCTCACGAATCTTTTTAGTAAACGGGCAATACGTCGCCATAATCTCTCGAACCGTCTTATTTAACGTGATTCCGCCCTTTGCCTCATGTCGGATCCAGTTAATATAATCCGTCACAAAGACCTCTCGTGTATTGTTTCTGCATTTCTGGATCTGCATTTTTAATTTTTCTTTCTTGTCCTCTGACAAGTCCCTGTTTTTGCGGTAAAACTGGATATAATCACTATATTCACTTGTCAGCGATTTTATCTGAATATTGTTCCACGAAGTCCCCTGCATCGTGCGACACAGCTCCCAGCGAAAACGACCGCACAACTGAATCATGGCAAGCTCTAAATCCCCTTCAAAGAAATGAGGCAGCAAAAAACGACCTTTGGAATTTCTTCTGCGGCCGCTCAGTTCCTGCCACATAATCCCTTTGGTACCACAAGCAGGCAGCAAAATAACGTCCGGTGCCACCTCTTCCATCATATATTCCTTTGTGATCGGCGAATCGTCTTTATGAAACAGCATCTCACGATAAAATACCGAATAATCAATCTGTCTGAGCTTGCGCAGGCTCGCATTGATCTTATCTTTTGATAAAAAGGTACGTTGCAATGATGCTGAACTTCCTTCCGTAAACAAAAACGGTACGAATACCGATGCCTGACCACTTACCAGACGATGATTTACGCGGAACATATTGGTAATCTCGTAATCCAATTTTGCGTCGCGATCCTCGAGCTGCTCTTTCATCTGCGCTTCCGTGATCCGTCCGGTTTTTTTCTGATCTCGCAGAAAATCTTCATAATCCAGATCGAATTCACTCTTAGAAGGACTTTTACGCCCCTCGTAAACCTCGGTAAGCCATTCTTTCATATCATAAACGCGGCAGTCTCCGCGTCCGGAACGATCGTTGTCCAACGAAAGCAGCTCCTCTAACAATTCTTCCGTCAATAATGTCTCACTTAGAAATCCATAACGCAGGAAAAGGTCGATCTCGATCGGTGTCTCCTCCGTGCTGTGATACTCTTTATAATATACTGCCTTATACAGCGGATAATACTGTTTTAATATATTACGACGCAATTCTCTTGCGTTGTCATCCGTCGACATCTTGTCCGACAATGCTGCAAACGCTCGAACATCCGCTTCAAATTGCTGTGTTTGTTCTATTGGAAGCTCTGAATACCTTAAAATGTGCTCCAAGGAATGATCTAACTCTTCAACGCTGACAAAGTTTTCCTCTACTAAGGCAAACTCTTCCGTCAAAGCATCCATTGTTTCTTCTTGTGATGCCCCATCACAGATTAGGCTGTAGTATGCATTATCCATAGAATTATGGTCAATCTGCAGATTGATACTTGCCTGTTCGTATAAAACTTCTTCCAAACGGTTGATCTCATCGATCAACTTATCAAAAATCTCCATCCCGGCTTTCGTGTCCGCATCAATCCTCTTGGCAGTTGCCACCATATGCAAAACCGATAAATATAAATTTTTGTCTGTACGAAACATTGGACCAACCAAACTCTGCAGATATGCTGCATCTGCTTCACATTGATCCAGCAGATCACGAAGCAGATTGATCTGGTCCTTAATATGATAGACTGCAATCGTCTCTGATGCACCAAAATATGCCTTTTGAACATCCTGTTTCAATCCACTTAAGATATCATAATAAGTGATCTTTTCTTCATCTAATGCCGTCCAATGCATCAACGGCGACAACTCTTCAATCCCAGGCAGTTCATCCGTTGTGATTCCTAACTCCTGCCCAATCACCTGATAGGATCTATACTGTTCCTGCAAAAATTCATAATCCCTCTCTGCCTGCTCTTCCAGCGTGTGATATACACCCGCAAGAGCATGTATATATTTTCCTAATGTAGCAACCATAAGTGCTGCATAATCCTTGTTCGCCTTAAAAATCTGCTGAAGGGTCGCCTGAAGTTCGCCGGCACGAAAGATATAGATTGCGAGATCCGTTTCAGCTTGATATGTGACACGATACATCCCATCCTGTAAATCCGTCAATCCCAAGAAATGTCCGGATCCAATGACCAAATTAACACCCTCCGCCTGTATGCGTACTCGACCTTTCAATACAAGCCCAACATAAGCAGCTTCACTGCCGCGCTCAAAAATAATTTCACCCTTCATGATCTGATTGACACAATAGGGTTTTCGCTCCGTATTCATTCAATCTCCTCCTTATTGAAAACAGCGACGGGGAACTCTTGATAACGTCACACTACATAACAGCAATTTCCTATAAAATAACAAAAAACCGTGCATTCTGCGTTGAATCCATCGCTGCAAACGTTACCTTTGCAGTTAACTCAGCCCCGGCAACCTCGCGGCACACGGAAGATCTCACTTAGTGCTGCTAGGTTCCCCTCCTGACACGGTTCATGAGTTTCCATTGCGCAAGACCAAAGCGTCAACGCCACTTACAAAGGGCAGCTTTGCAAGCCATAGACCCGAAACAGAACATCACCCCTGCTATAGCGGATTGCAGGTACAGGGAACCGCTATCTCCCCGGCTAGCACGGAAATCTTATGACAAAATCAAGCGGATGCTACTCGCATCTTCGAGCGCTTCTTTTAGAGAAACGACACAAATTTTATTATATAGATTCCTGTATGCCCTGTCAAGATTGTTCTTTTTGCGTTTTTTTCTGCCGGCGCAATTCCCGAAAAAAATCCTGCATCATCTGACTGCATTGCTCTTGCAGTACTCCAATAACCTTGTCCACTTGATGATTGAAGCGTTTTTCCTGCAGCAAGTCCAAAATGCTTCCGGCGCACCCGGCTTTCGGATTCATAGCACCGATCACAACTTTGGGAATCCTGGCCTGCACGATCGCACCGGCGCACATCGGACACGGTTCTAACGTAACGTAGAGTTCGCAGTCTTCCAGACGCCAATCCTGCAATTTTTTACTCGCTTTCTTTATTGCAATGATCTCGGCATGAGCCAGAGTACTCCCCTCAATGTTCCGACGGTTGTATCCTCTCGCTAATATTGTTCCGTCTCTTACGATCACGCAGCCGATCGGCACTTCTCCAATTGCCGCCGCTTTTTTCGCCTGCTTGATCGCCTCCCTCATATATTTTTCCGTATTGTCTTTCTGCACCGCCATTTTTCCTCATTTCTAACGTAGTTATGCCATAATAACTGCACATGATTTCTGCGCATAACGGAGTCTAAAAGGAACTCCTAAGTTAAGTGTGCTGTGTTTATTATAATCTTTTTTGTATATTAGAACAACCTTTTGTCTGCCAAAATCACCTACGAAACACTTGCATTTTCCGCACCAATCCGATATGTTTTTATAAGATCACTCAGTCTTTGTATCGATATAAATACGAAGGTGTGAGTCAGATTTTAGACAGAAATGAGGATTGTTATCATGTTAACCTATTATCAATCAGAGCGGCTTGAATTGCGTATATTAAAGCCGGACAGTTCGTCAGCCGTTTTGGATTTTTATGAACGAAACCGTAATACGTTAGAGCCGGTAGAGCCTCTGCGTCCACAATATTTTTACACCATTACCTATCAATCCCGCAATCTTACTTGGGAATACAATGCTTTCCTTAAGTCAAAACATATTCGTTACTGGATGTTTCGAAAAAACAGCAATATCCCGATTGGCTGTGTCTGCTTTTCTGAATTTCAGGGTGGAGCCTTTCATCGATGCATGATCGGATACAAACTGGATCAAACCGCCACTGGCAACGGCTATATGCAGGAGGCAATTGCCTTTTTGCTGCCTTTGGTTGCAAAACACTATGAAATGCATCGTTTCGAAGCGATGGTTCTCCCGGAAAATGAGTCCTCTATCCGACTGCTAGAACATCTGCACTTTGTACGGGAAGGCTATCTGCATTCATTTGCGCAAATAAACGGACAATACCGGGATCATCTCCTCTACACCTACATAGTACCGGATTCATCGGAAGATTAGTCCAGGGGCATCAGCCAATATCCAAAAGCTCCGCGACAGTTTTTCTGTCCACAGATAGCAATAAATTCACGAAATCCGGCATTCTCCGCCTTCGACTGCATCATGTTACTATAGATGCCCGGAACACCGATGACATATCCTTTCTCCCATTCCATAAAGATCAAATGGCGATATTGAAAATATCCCTGCATTAAAAACGGATTTCCGGAAAGGGACCACATTCTCATCGGCAAACATCCAATATCCTGCGGCTCTATTCGCACGCATTGTCCGGGATAACGTTCCCCAAACGGACGCATCACCGGAAAAGTAAGCAACATTTTTTTGCCATAGTCCAATTCTTTGCGCTGAAATGGACAGCTTCCGCAGATTGACTGCCCTGTCACCTCCGCCGACCGACTGCAACGTTCCATTGAAGCATTCTCTGGTTTCCGGGAAATCCCTGCCTGCGCCGAGGCAAGATGATCCGCAAATCTCTGCGGTGCCTCGTTGCTACTATCCGATGAAGCAACCTCGTTTTGCGGTGTCTCGCTGCTTCTATCCGCTGAAACAACCATGTTTTGCGGTGCCTCGTTGCTACTATCCGCTGAAGCAACCATATTTTGCAGTGTCTCGCTGCTTCTATCCGCTGAAGCAACCATATTTTGCAGTGTCTCGCTGCTTCTATCCGCTGAAATAACCATGTTTTGCGGTGTCTCGCTGCTTCTATCCGATGAAACAACCATATCTTGTGATGTCTCGCTGCCTCCCTCAGGTAAAGCCTCTGCTTTTCCTGCATCCTCATGTTGATTCCCCTGCCACCAACGTAATTGCCGTGCATCGATCTGTTCCAAATTCCATGTTGATGCAAAATAATGTCCTTCTTCTACATAAACCAACACTCCATGTACATCGTCGAGAGACAGCCCGGTACCTGCAAGATTGTCCACATTTCCCTCATACTGCCCCTTCATACTGCCATTATTATCTCTCATGACGCCAATGGGTATAAGCAGCACGCCTGTTTTTTCCTGCTGAAACAATGCTGCCTGTGGCAGAGTGGCAAGGTCAGCTCTCCGCATTTGAATCAGCACCCGACACTGTTCACCGCGTTTTTCCAATTTGACATAGCCAACATTGGCTCCCTTGTGTCCATCTTGATATTCATACAAATAGCAAATCATTCGCTCATAACGACCCATTCTTTTCCTCATTTCTGAACCTGTTTCTATACTTCTGTACCACTATATGTATATGGAAAGCTTGTTAGAACAAAATCGTTCATTTACTTCATGATTCAGATTTGGCTTATACGAAGCTGCTGTCGCATTGCATATTACTTACGCAAACTTCCCATACCTCAAATCCTCCACAACCACATATTGCTTATTATGTCGAGAATTTCATTATATTTTGCAGCCAATACATTAAATTGTTCTGTCATCAGAGCACTATGATAATTGCCGTAGAACGCAGAGTTTTTGAGTGATTTCTTATTTTGTTACATCTCTGATAGTTGATTTGTTTGAATGATGGACTTTTTTTCTCATCACTGTTATAATCGTATGTTAGGGTCAAACGGTATTATACCCAACTAATTTCACAGAAAGGTGGATATGAAATGAGTGAAAATTGTAATCATGACTGTTCGAGCTGCGGAGAGGCATGTGCATCAAGAGATCCAAAGAGCTTTTTAGAAAAGCCGCACGCAGAGAGCAGCATTCGCAAAGTGATCGGCGTTGTTAGTGGCAAAGGCGGTGTCGGCAAATCTATGGTATCATCTTTGCTGGCCGCTAACTTCCAGAAAAAAGGCTACCATACCGCTGTTATGGACGCGGACATTACCGGTCCTTCTATTCCAAAGGCATATGGCATCAACGAAAAAGCTACGGGCGACGAGCATGCAATATATCCTGTTATTTCCAAATCCGGCATTCAGGTGATGTCTGTTAATCTGTTATTGGAAGATGCTACAGATCCGGTTATTTGGCGTGGTCCGGTCATTGCCGGCACGGTGAAACAATTTTGGCAGGATGTAGTGTGGAAAGATGTCGATTATATGTTTGTCGATATGCCTCCGGGAACCGGTGATGTTCCTTTGACTGTATTCCAAACCATCCCTGTTGACGGCATCGTCATTGTAACCTCCCCACAGGAACTTGTATCTATGATCGTAGGAAAAGCTGTCAAAATGGCACAAATGATGAATATTCCGATCATTGGTATCATCGAAAATATGAGTTACGTGGAATGTCCGGACTGTGGCAAAGCAATCGAAATTTTCGGCAAAAGTCATGTTGATGAAGTTGCTACTCAGTACCATCTTCCGGTACTCGGACGCATCCCTATGACTCCTTCCATTGCTGCAGCCAGTGACGCTGGTGCTGTTGAAGATCTGGAGGGTAATTGGCTGGATGTTGCGATCAGCGCAATTGAAGCCATTCCGGAAAATCCAGATAAATCAAAATAACGTGAAATAAGAAATAAAATAAAGACAAAAGTTCTTATTAAGATTACGGTATCAAAAAAGGCACCTCTTAATCATATCTGACGAACAATGCATATAAAACGCAATATTCGTAGATATGATCAAGAGGTGCCTTCATTATTGTTCTAATCTTTATTACAGATTACCGCATGCTCCAGCAGCTCTCGCAAACTTACAAATATTATATCTAGGATTCCTTACGTGCAATTGCAGTCTGTGCAGCCTGCACAGCGCCTTCCAGCGTATCTGCTGCTGCCAAGAAACCACTTGCATGACAAAAACGAAGCGAAGCGATTCCACTAATCTGCGATAATTCCGGTGCGTCTTTACCACGCCACTCTTCCGGCATTGCACATACCAGTGCCGTATCACCATGTTCTATCGGAACTCCCTGCACACTATATCCCCCGCGATTCGACGGATATACCACCATTTGATAACTACTTCCAATCACTTCCTTCTTCCACGGAACAAACTTCGGAAGGATCAATATACTGCCGTTGCTTTCTTCCATTGCCTTACGAACCAGCGATGCCGCACGTACAATACCGGCTACCGCCTCAAAATGGTTACGTAGGATTTCCTCCGCCATCTTCTCAGCGCGCCAAAAGCAATCGTCATAACTCTCTTCGGAATCCCAAGAAGGATTAAACTCATCAATAATGGACGCCAAAACATTGTGACATCCGGTATTGTCGGATTCATCTAACGGCTGCACAAAAGACTCATCAAAACGCACTGCCTCTTCCTCACCAATGCACTGTGCACCGTATTCGCGCCATAGCAGTCCGAAAGCAGCATAAGGGCATCCGTTCTCACGGTATTCCTTATCTTCCTGGTGATGATCGAAACGGCCGCGTCCTATATCATACACAATGCCGTCAAAATCTGCCGGCACCTCAAAACCGCGTGTTACCTGAATCTCCGGTTTGATCAATCGCAAAAATGCTGTCGCAAATACATCATCTGAATGAAATTTCGCACCATGCGTGAATGCCTGGTCCGGCAATGCTGTCTTGCATTGAAAAAATGGCTCTTTCATAGAAATCCTCCATTAGCTGTTATTATGCCAATTCCTGCTCTAACGATTCACGAACTGCCTTAATAAATCCTTCGCTGTTTAATACCGTCACATTTTCAAGGCTGGTGATCAGAGCAAGATCCTTCGTCATCTTACCGGACTCGATCGTACCCAGTGTCGCTTTCTCTAATTTATCTGCAAAATCCTGCAGTTCCTGAATGCCGTCCATCTCACCACGCTTACGCAGTGCTCCGGTCCAAGCGAAGATCGTTGCTACAGAGTTAGTAGAAGTCTCTTCACCCTTCAAATGTTTATAGTAATGTCTCTGTACTGTTCCATGCGCTGCCTCATATTCATATACGCCAGATGGAGATACCAATACCGAAGTCATCATAGCAAGAGAACCGCATGCAGAAGATACCATATCGCTCATAACATCTCCATCATAGTTCTTACATGCCCAGATAAATCCTCCTTTTGCCTTCATAACACGTGCTACGGCATCATCGATCAATGTATAGAAATACTCAATCCCGGCAGCATCAAATTTCTCCTTATATTCTTTATCAAAAATATCCTGGAAAATATCTTTGAAATTATGATCGTATATCTTAGAGATCGTATCCTTCGTTGCAAACCAAAGATCCTGCTTTGTATCTAATGCATAGTTAAAGCATGCACGGGCAAAGCTCTCAATAGATTTATCTTTATTATGGATACCCTGAATGATTCCCGGACCATCAAAATCCATGATCGTCTGGCGGATCTCTTTGCCATCTTCTCCGGTAAATACTAACTCAGCCTTACCAGGACCTGGCACCTTGATCTCTGTATTTTTATAAACATCACCATATGCATGTCTTGCCAACGTGATCGGCTTCTCCCAATTCTTAACACACGGCTCAATGCCTTTTACCTGAATCGGTGCACGGAATACAGTGCCGTCTAATGCAGCACGGATCGTACCGTTTGGTGATTTCCACATTTCCTTCAAGTCATACTCTGTCATACGAGCAGCATTTGGTGTGATCGTTGCGCACTTTACTGCAACGCCATACTTCTTCGTTGCCTCTGCAGAGTCGATCGTAACCTGATCATTTGTCTGATTACGGTACTCCAAACCAAGATCGTAATATTCTGTCTTGAGATCGATAAATGGAAGCAGCAGTTCATCCTTGATCATCTGCCATAAAATACGGGTCATTTCATCTCCATCCATCTCTACCAAAGGGGTTGTCATCTTAATTTTGTCCACTGCATTATCCTCCTTTTACTGTTGTGCCTGTAATTTCACAAATTTTACTTCACAATCATAGCACAAATGAGTCTGTTTGTGAAATATTTTTATTGCCATATGTGTTGACAAGTACAAATTAGCATGTTATCTTTTAATTGTCAAGAGTGTTTCCCTCACATTCTTTTGTTCCTATCGTACACAGCAACCGGCGCAGCTATCGTTCTACTCCCGATCAGATATGTTTTCATGCGCAGAAATGAGGTATTTATGGAAATGAAACAACAATTTTTCAAGCACACATCTGTCAACCGCACTTTCTTTATTATGGTATTGATCGCCGCACTGCTTACAGGGTTATTCGCCCCTGCTATGGTCCGCCACTCCGGTGCTGCATCTCCGTTTATCATTTTATCCAGTTATCGTTCTTCGTTAAAGATCGGTCAGGAAATGGTCTTGTCTGCCGTCACCTCTGACCTAAGCTACCCTTCCTTTACCAGTTCGGCCTCCTCCATCGCTTCCGTCAATGTATATGGAGTGATCACTGCCAAAAAAGCCGGCACCTGCAAGATCAAAGTGAAATCCGGTAAATCCGAAACCTATTGTCAGATTCAAGTCGTTCCAACGACAATCTCCCTCAACAAAACGGCACTTTCACTGGAAAAGCAGCAGACATTCCAATTGACAGCCAGGACATCAAATCGCAGTGTCCCAACTTACCGCAGCAATAAAAAAAGTGTCGCACTGGTCTCTTCTACCGGTCTGATCACCGCACTCAAACCCGGCAGTGCAACGATTACAATCAAAGCAGATCAGACAGAACAGCACTGTCAAGTTACCGTTGTTAAACCAACTATCACTCTATCCCAAACAGCCGCATCACTATTCCGCGGTCAGAACATATCACTGCGGGCATCCATATCAAACAAAACCGTTCCGACCTGGTCTTCCAGCGCTAGGAGTATCGCTGTTGTCTCGGATTCCGGAGTAGTGACTGCCAAAAAACATGGCACGGCAACCATTGCCGTCAAGGCAGATGGCGTTACACGAACTTGCAAAATAACCGTAAAATCTCCCACGATCAAATTAAGTGCTTCTAAATTAACAATTAAAAAAGGAAAACGAAAAACACTGACTGCCAAAGTTTCTTCCGGCAATGCACCCACCTATTCCAGTAGCAACTCTTCTGTGGCATCTGTCACCAAAAAAGGTGTGATCTCCGCACGCAAAAAAGGTACCGCCACGATCAAAGTGAAAGAGGACGGTACCACAGTTAGTTGTAAGATCACCGTAAAATAGTATGATGCAGAGAATATGCCATGGCATCCGCCAGGGACTACATACCCTTTGACGGCAACATCATAAATCTGTTATTGTCCGGTCAGTTTCTTGCGCAGCCGCCACAGGAAGCACATCCTGCCGGGGCATTGTTTACCATGTGCTCATAATAAGAAGAAATACTGCAGATCGCCTGCGAAGAGATTCCCTCTCCACTTCCGGTAAATCCAAGTCCTTCTTCTGTTGTTGCCTTAATATTAACCTGGTCAAGCTCAATCCCCAGCGTATCAGCAATATTTTTTCGCATCGTATCAATGTAATCTCTCATTTTAGGTTTCTGTGCAATGATCGTTGCATCGATATTGTCAATCATATAGCACTTTTCTTCCAGCAGCTTGCCAACATGCTCTAACAGCTTTATGCTGGATGCTCCTTTGTAGGCAGCATCTGTATCCGGAAAATGTTTTCCAATATCTCCCAGTGCTGCCGCACCGAGTAAAGCATCCATAATCGCATGCAAAAGTACATCAGCATCTGAATGTCCTAACAATCCCTTTTCATATGGGATCTCTACCCCGCCCAAGATGAGCGGTCTATCCTCTACCAAACGGTGTACATCATATCCCATTCCAACGCGCATAGTAATCCTCCTACTAATGCTTCAAAAGCATCTATCTTGCTTTATCGCACTCCTTCTCTACTATTTCCTGATTTAACAAAAAGAGCAGGTATATCAATTATACCTGCTCTTCATTTAGTAGCGGAAAAGGGATTTGAACCCCTGACACCATGGGTATGAACCATGTGCTCTAGCCAACTGAGCTATTCCGCCATATTAAAATAAATGACTGTGCTTGATACAGTCTAATGGGACCTACAGGGCTCGAACCTGTGACCCTCTGCTTGTAAGGCAGATGCTCT
>ERZ773157.484-NODE-484-length-47949-cov-9.227356_pt1 | contig 47949 bp, 54 predicted proteins | sample MGYA00511480_ERZ773157 | MGnify/ENA primary metagenome ERZ773157 (study PRJEB29015, sample SAMEA2737863) | human gut metagenome | biome: human gut; feature: human-associated habitat; material: faeces | place: China | collected 2012 ... | reverse complement strand
AATGAAGCTCCGCAGGACGCACTACTCTCGACAGAGAGTATAGAAGTGCGCCCTTAGAGTTCTAAGGGTATTTTTAGATAATTGGGAATGTTTCTTTGTCAAACTGCGTAACATTGAACACGATACGCCACTCGACATCATCACCAACCGGTTCAAAGTGCAGAGCAGAACAAGCAGCATGAAGTTTTTCTTGTGAATTTGTTCCATATATAACTGCTGTCGGACCATCTGCACCACCAATAACACCAACAACAAAACAGGAACTACTGCCAACTGGACGGAACGAATGATCGTCTGGTGTAACTTCTATCGGTCTATCGCCTTCATCACAGTCAAAAACCGAAATGTTCTCCATCGGTTCAGGGGTAAGTGTATAACTCATGGCAATATAATGTGTCGGATAAATCCAGCGATCAGAACCAAAACTATTTTGAGGAACTGTCTGCTGTTCTATTTCCTGCACGGTCAGTGTATGGGTTATTCCGCTAACAGGATGGGAAAACATAAATGAATCTCCGGGTGCGTGAACTTTGAAATGTGAGCCTGGAACTTGTCCTGGTTGCTGCTCCATTGTAAGAAAAAGTTTATTGATTTCAGGGTGATGCTTGGTTCCCCAAGGAAATACGTCTCTGCATATGACCCAGCCATAAGTACTATCCAGCCCATAATGGTCGATTGCCCATTTTGCTTCCAACTCATTGATAACGCCATCTGGCAGACAAGGATTAAAGCTCACAGCGCAGCCATGGGTTGTCTGTAATATTTTCTCGTTTAACTTCAAGCAAGGTTTGAAGTTAAAACAAAGTGGGTTTTCCCATTCCATCTGCATCTGTTGCTCACGGGTAAAATTTTCACATGAGTCATTTTCCCAGTCCAGATTCCATTTTTTCATGAAGTCACGGATGCTTTCTGAATCAACTCGCATACAAAAATCAACGACAAGTCCTTTGCTACATGAATAAGCTGCCGGAATTACCCAATGATATCCAGCCCAATCGAATTGTTTATCCAGCTTGATCTCTTTTCCGGCACGGTCTTTACCTCGATGTCCCCAGAAATCTCCATCAAAGTAGACCTTCCATTCAGGGGCAACCAATTCTGCTTCTGAAGTCATATCATTATCGTAATAATCTTCTGTGTATTTAATCTGACTGTAATCAAAGGAAGATTGCAGGTTTTTGATATATGTCCACGGTTGTTCCATAGGCAACAAATTCATCTTCTCTGAAATTTCCGATAAAGTTTGCTGTTGTTCCTGGGTTGTAGGGTTTTCATTGAGAAAGGCTTCAAACTGTGCTTCGTTCCACATCCACGCTTGTTCCACTGCCGCCACATCACCACAAGCCAGTATAAGCCGCAGAAAGTCGGTAAAATTTTCAGCTACTGGATGAACATAATCAGGAGAAGTATTCATGGGGCTGACAGAGAAAACCATCTCTCCAAATCCACGAATGAAACAGAAGTGGATACCATCTATCCCTGCCCATCCAAAAACCGATGCCCCTTTTGGGGTACAAAAATAATTTGTATTATCCTCACGGAGTTCAACTCCCACAGGACTTAAATCGACACCCCGCTGTAAAAATTTTTTCAAAATTCTATTCATTAAGCATCCCCCCATAAAATTAGTGCTATCACGCTCTTTATTGTAGTAAATTTTATCACAAGAGTGTGAATAAATCTACTGGCGAATGCTGAAACCGCCCGAACAGTTTCTTTCTGCTCAGGCGGCTTTCTTCATCTATTTTTCTTTCTTCTGCTGCACTTGTTCATGGGCTTCCTGCTGAACATCAGCCCAGCGGAAAAGCCATACTTGAAGTGACTTTCACTTTCTTCACATTGGGCGATTGCTGTCTGCGCCCGGAGTTCCTGCACCAGCTCATAGTCCTCTTTGCTGAGCCGCTGGGACAACTGCTCCATGAGCTTTTCACAGGCTATGACTGCCTTTCGGTATTCCGGTGATGTAGGTACAACTGTCTCGCAGGGATAAAACTCCCCATTATACATGGCTTCCAAAATCATAGCTTTACCTCTCTCAACAGTAGATTAGTTCCGTCTTGATGATTTCCTCTGCCCGGCAGCGGATGGAGTTCATTGACTGCACCCATAACATCTGATTTTCCGCTTTCATGGCTTCGGTCACGCCCTCGGCTTTCATCATCTGCCGGATAATCAAGTCCAGCCTGTCTGCCGCCTGCTCGTTCAGATCGGCAACGACGGTGTGGAGCCTGCCGGACAAAATTAGCTCGTTGTAAAGCATGGGACGGTGCAATTTCAGATAGGACTGGTGCAAGCGTCCCCAATGCCCAATAGGTCGGCGTTCCTCCGGCAGCTTCAAGTCCGGCACATAGTAGTCGCCCACCAACACATAGTCCATACCGTTCTCATGGATTCTCGGTTTCAACTCTTTCATAAAATCACGCTCCCTTTCTCGGTCCCAGCTGCGGCAAACTGCTCACCGGGATAAATACCCCTCTGGCAATACCGGGATATTTCGTTCGGCAATATGTTCTTTGATCCGGATACCGGCGATGTGCTGATCTGTGATAATGACAATGTATCTGCCAATGGAATCGACAACAGCTCCGTATATGGCACACCGCGCTTCATGGCCCCGGAAATCGTCATGGGACAGGCAAAGCCGTCTCGGAACACCGATCTTTATTCGTTGGCGGTGCTACTGTTCTATATGTTTATGATGGGGCATCCGTTGGAAGGCAAGCTCGAAGCTGAGATCAAGTGCATGGACATTCACGCCATGAACAAGCTATACGGTAAGAACCCGATTTTCATCTATGATCCGAATGACAAGAGCAATCGCCCCGTCAAGGGATATCAGGACAATGTCATCATCTATTGGGAACTGTATCCGCAGGTCATCCGCGATCTTTTTATAAAGTCCTTTACAGTTGGTTTGACCGCGCCAAATAAACGCGTGACCGAAAAAGAGTGGCTTGAGGCATTTGCCAATCTGCTCTCCGGCATTGTTCTTTGTCCGAAGTGCGGCGCGGAGGTATTCTTTGATGCACAAAAACATGACAATGGCATAGCGCAGACCTGCTGGAACTGTAAGAGCATTGTTCCCATGCCGGCGACGCTGATCGTCGGGAAGAGTCGCGTCCTGCTTCAAAAAGATGCCAAGCTCTATGCGCATCATATCTACGGTAATTTCGACATGAACACCGTTGTCGGCTCTGTTGTCCAGAATCCGAAGAATCCAAATCTCTGGGGCATTCGCAATGAAAGTACGGAGAACTGGACGTATATCAAACCGGATGGAATGCAGATTCCCGTTGCAATCGGCAAGAGCGCAGCCATCGCAAAAGATGTCCGCATTGACTTCGGTCAGATGACCGGAGAATTCAAATAAACACAGGATGCTACATAGGAGGAAATTAAAATGGCAGAAGCATTGAAACGTCCAGGCGGTGAATTGGCAAGCAGACCGCTTCATTTCTTTTGGGTGGTCGACTGTTCTGGCTCCATGTACGGTGAAAAAATCGGTACTGTGAATCATGCAATTCAGTCTACCATCCCGGAGATGGTAGATGCTGCAAAGGATAATCCCAATGCGCAGCTCCTTGTGAGAACGCTGAAGTTCTCCACCGGAGCGACTTGGGTGACGCCGGACCCGGTGAACATTGAAGACTTTGCATGGGATGATCTGGATGCCGGTGGTGTCACCGATCTTGGAAAGGCTTTTGAGATGCTGGCGGCGCAGCTTACCATTCCACCAATGACGGATCGCGCACTTCCCCCCGTCATCGTGCTGCTCTCGGACGGACAGCCGACAGATGACTATAAGAAATCTCTGGATAAGTTGCTGCACTTGCCCTGGGGCAAGAAAGCTGTTCGTATCGCGATCTCTATCGGTCAGGATGCGGATGACGATGTACTCCAGCAGTTTACTGGCAACCGCGAGCTTGTCTTGCAGGCGAACAATCCGCAGGCACTCGTTAAGATGATCAAGTGGGCATCTACCGCAGCCTCGCTGGTTTCTGCTCCGGCAAGCAGACCGAAAGAAATGGATGTCGTTCCTGCTGGGAACAACACGCCCAGCGCAACAAATGCGCCTCTGGTGCTGGATATGAACAACATTCCCGATCCGGGTTCGATTGGAGCAAATGATGTATGGTGATCGGAGCTTTCTCCGGGAGAGGATGATTGCATCATGAAACGAATGGTATTCGGAGAAAGTGTGCAGGGTGCCTCCCACAAGCGGGTAGATAAAGAGTGCCAGGACAGCTTTAAGAAACTCGAATATGATGACGGGACGGTTATCATGGCAATTGCGGACGGACATGGCAGCAAGGCTTGCCCGTATAGTAAGTCCGGGTCCAGCATTGCAGTCAATGTTTTCTGCAAGGTCATGGATGAGTTTCATGCAAGTTACGCAGAAAATCTAGAAATGCTTTTAACCTACTTGAACCGTGAAGGCGATACGAAGGTCGCGCAGGCTGTTGATGCAGAATGGAAGCGGCGCGTCCTGAAAGTACACACGAACCAAAAACGAGAAGTTCTGCTTACCGAAGACGGAGAAAAAAACAAAGCGGAGATTTACAAGCAATATGGTTCAACACTCGTTGGATTGATGATTACGCCAATCTTTGTTTTCGCGTTCCAGCTCGGTGATGGTGATATCAGCTATGTCGATCAGAATGGGCTTGACCATCTTCTGGAGGATGAAAAAATCCTCGGCGTAGAGACGCACTCGCTCAGCAAAATCGATTCATGGAAAAAAGTTGTATCTGCCGTTCGACGCCGAGATGAAGCCGACGGACTGCCGTATATGTTGATGCTTTCTACAGATGGCTTTGCGAACAGCTACAAGAATGCAGACGAGTTTCAGAAAACCTGTGTAGACTATTTCGCCATGATCCAGCAGTACGGCGCAGATGCTGTGGCAGCAAATTTGAAGAGTTGGCTCTCCGAAACGAGTGCTATGGGCTGCGGCGACGATATTACCGTCCTGATCGCATATTTCTCCGATGACACTGCAACGGAAAGCGAGGCTGCTACCAATGAGTGATTTTAACGAAGCCGTTGTGCTGATTGCAAAATGTGGAGAAAGGCATAAAACATATGGTATGCGGTTAGAAAAAACGGGACATGACCGATGGCTCACAACGTGGGCTTTCCCTATTAAGGAGTCGTCTGCTAAGCGCGAGGGATACGATAAAGTTCAGGTCAAGGGAGATATTTCATTTGCAGATGACTATCCCGGATGTCCTTATTGCGGTGGCCACGGGCTGACGCTTTGTTCCTGCGGGCATTTGAGCTGTACTATTTTGAGAAACAACATCTTCACATGTGAATGGTGCGGAACGCAAGGGCAAATCGGAGATTATTCCGGAGAAACGATCACTGCCGGAACAGACTATTGATCTGCTTTTTCTGAGTTTAATCGGAGAAGCAATGAGAGGGCCGGACTCAAACAGCGCATAACACAGGTTTTCTTTGCGGTGCGTTCATGTTTTTTACAACTATTTCATTTTCCCGCTATCCCTAGTTTTGCACCCTTCAAATCATTAAATCGAGGCTGCCTCAGACGATGCTGAATCGTTTTGAGGCAGCCTTTTTAGCTTATAGTGAGATTTTCAAATTCGATTTTGCCAATTATTTACACTCTCTGTTCGTCTTCTTTTGCAAAGAACTCAGACCATGAGATACCTAAGCCGCGGCAAATTTGTTCAAGCGTTTCTACAGATAATTGTCCTTTCCGCCTTGCCGTATTTTTAATTGTAGACTGAGGCAGATTACAGAGCTCGGCCAGCTTGCTGAGTGTGAGGTTTCGCTCATTTGCAAGTTCTCTCACACGCTGAATTGTATCCATTCACAATCCCAACCTTTCGTGTATTGTACCTCCTATTCTACAACAAACACTGTCCGTTAATTGGTACAATTAAAGCACTCGTCCAACAATCTCGAATTGATTTTCCGGGCGGACAATCTTGTCTGCATAGTTTCGATTGTAGGAGATCAAAACAGGCTGCATATGAATAACGCCATAGCTATCTGTATAAGCGTCAACGGAGTCATTCTCCGGCTGCTGTTCTCCATAGCGTTTTATATATCCCTCACCATCATAGACAAAGATGCCAACTTGTCCAACAGAGAGAGTCTCACACTTTTGTACCCAGACAATCTGCCCATCGTGGTAAACCGGTTCCATGCTGTCTCCAGAAACTCTCACCCCAAAATCTGCGTCCGGAGGGACTGCATTTTCAGGGAAGCTGACCATCTCATAGTTTCCTTCATCCAGAAAGGCTCCTGTGCCGGCGGATACGCACAGGTTGCTGACTGCCTTACTAATGTATCGAATCTGATTGTCATCTTTTGACTGAGGCCTATACCTTCCGGAGGCAATCAGGTCATCCCGATAAGATCGCATTTTTGCCATTCCGACTTCATTAAGCTCCGAAACATAAGAACCTGTAAAGTAGGAAATACCCTCTTCAATATGCAGTGCGTGGCAAATTGCAACAAGCTGATAGGCACTCGGGACGGTCAATCCGTTTGTCCATTTACCCAGAGCAGAGTGTGTAACATCTACACCGTAATTTTTCAGCACTTCACAAAACGCCTTTTTACTATATCCACAATCGCGGACAGCTTTGGCAAGCTGCTGTCCGATTACATTTCTCTTTTTTTCTATCTCTGCGTTATACGGAGAAGCAGCCGTTCTAAATGGAACGACTTTTGTGTCTTCGCGGTTCATAAAAGCACCCTTTCCTTTCGTATGTTCTGATTATACACGATGAAACACTCTCACGTCAAGGATAATAGCGAATAAAGTCGCAACTGCGACCTTGACATAGCGCAATTCGCTATTATATGATAATGGCACAAACGGAGCAGAGGGAGATACGCACGTCAATCATGGAAAGTATGTGGAACGACCACATGTCCCCCTTTTTATTTTGATAGAATTATGGATAGGCTTCAGCAAATACGACTTAACAAAAACGCAAAGTAGAATTATGCCAGGAGTATCCAAGCTGGCGGCTTTGTTAAAACGGCTTTTGCGAGAAGTCAACTATACTGCCTAAAATTGATTATGCTACTGCCTCGATATAGTCAAATCCAAAGCGGCTGCAGAGTCCTGTTTCTACCGAAGAATCCTACAAATCCCCCTGTTTCCGCTTCAGTAGAAGTCACCAATATATGTAATTCGCAGGAAAACCTGAAAGCGGTGAATGACGAACGAGATGTTGGACAGATTCCCGCAACAACCTATTTCAAAGGAGAAGATATGGATTTTATCGAAGCAACGCCGCTTCCCACTGAATGCCGCTGCTGTCAAAAGACGGATTGTTACAATTGTGACCACGCATCAAAACGCTGGACTTTGTCCAAAAAGCAGGAGCTTTTGCTGCTGCGAAAGCTTAAAGAAAAGGCAATCCTGCGCTTTAAACGGCAGATTGAAGAAATTGATTATCAAATTGCAATGATGGAGGAAGCAAAGCGATAGCACAGAAGCGCGCAGAACAAGGCAGAATACTGCATGGTCATGCGGAGAGGAAGATGAATGTGAAATATGAGGGAATATCTTGTCAGTGGCACTGTCCAAACTGTGGCGCGCTAGTGCAAGGCATTAAGAATGGTGATGGTATAGCAAAGGGTGAATGCAGAAGCTGTGGCAGCAGTATGGTTCGAAAATTCATGGGGCGAAGACATGATCGTCTAGATGTTTACGCACCAAAGGGACAGGAAAGTGTCTACGCATAAAACAGAATACAGCGTGACGGTCAAAACGGTTGAGATGAAACAGGCTTCGTAAATCCGGTATCAGACCGCACGCCCTGACTACCGGATGGTTTATCCAGACATACATGAGAGGCCACCGGCAAGACAGATCCAGTAATGGGTCTGCCTTGTCGGTGGCTTTTTTGTTTTTAGTTCGATTTCACTCAGATATTCAATCAACAAAATATTCGTAGCCTGATATGCATTAGGGCTGAGGATACAAATGTGGACTTTCTCTATGAGAAGGACACATCGGTACCCTTTCCTTTGTGCGCCAAGTTATAGGCTCTAATGGATCGTGTGCCGATTACACGATCCATTTTTGTATACTCGGCCTTTTTCGCGGAGGCGGAAAGGGCGAATTATGAAGTGGCTGTGTTTTACAGCGAAATACCCGTAATCTCCTCGTTTCTCATTCCCACACAAGAAACGACAAAAGGAGATTGCAAAAATGGCATGGATCAACGGGCTTGAAAGAAAAAGGTTTAACGAGGAACAGAAACGCCTTGCAGAACAGTATCGTGCTGCAGGGATGACTGAGGAGCAGATTGAGCAGATGTATCAATTTGATCTTGTGGAATTTAACAGCAGACGTAGATTCAGCGAACATACACAACAGTTCTCAGAAAATGCTTTTGAGGAAAGTGATGATGACAAGTCGCCTCTTTTGGAAAAATATCTCGCACAGCTCTCCACCAGTCTTGACTTTTCTTTTGCCGGTGACCGGTATGGTTGGGTCGAGGAAATTGAAAAGCCAGAACTTATCAAAGGAATAAAAGCGCTGTCCAAAGAGGACATTGAACTTATTACACTCTATGTTTTTGATGATTTGACACAAAACGAAATTGGCGTTCGGTTTGGCATTTCGCAAAAAGCCGTCAGTAAGCGCATCGAGCAAATAAGAAAGCACTTAAATAAATTTTCATAATTTTTTTAATTTGGTTCTAAGAGCGGTGCTTTCGCCGGCTACCACATGAGGGGATTCCCCTCACTGGACCTTGAAAAGTGAATACCAGCAACGCGGATCACACCGCAGGTTGGGAAACGCGCACGGCGCGCGCGGGGACCCGGAAGCAGCGAGCTTCCGGCGAGCGAGAAACGCGCCGTGGGCAGCCTTGGCAGGCTGCATCATGCCGCCCAACCTGCTTGGACACACAACGTCTAGCCTGCACGTAAGACAGGCTGCCATGCGCTGGGGTTGAAAGCAGTAAAGACCCCAGTCACAGGCTGTGAGAGCTGCCAGGCTCTGTCTGCGCTGTTCCCCATCGCCGGGGCGCGAGCTGCAAATACGGCGGAACAAACTTTTCAAGATAGGATGAAAGAATCATGATCAACGAACTTACCAGAAAAAACGCACATACCGAACTCGACCACATCTTCAAAACCATTCTCCCCGCGCACGGCATGACAGAGAGGCCGGAGCAGATCCGTCTCAGCCACACCATGCTGGACGCCATGTTTGAAAACCGCATTGCGCTGAGCGATGCCGGGACTGGCATTGGCAAGACGTATGCCTACCTGACCGCTGCCATTGTGTACAGCCACAGCAGATTGGTAGACGGGCTTCCGTTCCAGCCGGTCATCATTGCAACCTCCAGCATCGCCCTCCAGAACGCCATTGTGCGGGAGTATCTGCCGTTCCTGTCGGATGCGCTGTCGGACGATCCGCATATCACAACACCTATTCTTGCCGCCTTGCGCAAGGGCAAGAGTCACTATGTCTGTGACGAGCGGCTGCGTCAGCACCTGCAGCAGCGCCCGAACGGGAAAAACGTCATGCAGAAGAAAGAACTTTATTCCCTGCGGGATGTTCTGGATCTGGATGAAACACAGAAACTCAGCAGCTTCGACCGGGAGCGTGTCTGCGTTCCGCAGTTTTGTGACTGCAAACACCCAGACTGCCGCTATCGGCGGCACCTGACCGAGTGCGGGCAGAAACGGTATCTGTTCCAGATCTGCAATCAGAACCTCTGGCTGGCAGACTGTATGCACCGGGAAAGCGGCTTGAAGCCCATTCTCCCGGACGCCTGCACAGTCATTGTGGATGAAGCCCACAAGCTGCCGGAAACGGCGCGGGAGATGTTCGGTACAACATTAACGGCCGGAGAGATCCGCAGCGCAGTCGTTCGGCTGAAGCAGGACGGATACGCGCTGGCAGCAGACCGGCTGTTTTCTGCTTCTTCCACACTTCTGCAAAAGATGGCAGAGCTGTCGCCGGAGTACCCTATTGAGCTGCTCCATGACGATCTCAGCAGAGTCCTTTCTACGCTGTTTTTGATTGGCAGAAAGCTATCTACATTTCTGGAACCTGCCACAAAGCGGGCGCTGGAGCAGCTCACCGACAAGGTCGTGCTGTTTCTTCGGCCCAAGACAGACGCCATCCGCTACACCGCAGAGGATGATGACGGAAAGCTCATGCTGTGCAGCGTTCCAGCGGATATCACATCCAGAATGCAGAACACGGTCTGGAGCAAACAAATCCCGCTCCTGCTCACCTCTGGGACGCTTGCCATTGGCAGCAGCTTTCGCCGGTTTCAGGACGAATGCGGACTGTCTGGCAATCCAAGAGTCACAGAAGCGGTTGCCGTATCTCCCTTTGACTACGCCGCAAATTGCCGCCTGTTTTTTCCACAGCGGCCACCTCGTTTTTCAGAGGACGAGCGGTATCCCCAAACTGTTGCCCGGCAGATCCTATGCCTGCTGCAAGCCGCGAATGGACACGCCCTCGTTCTTTTCACCTCTTACAAGGATATGTCTACGGTCTGTGAATGTCTCTACCGGCTCAAAAGCGGCATCCCCATCTTCGTCATGCACAGGAACCGCCCACAGATCCTGCGGCAATTCAAGAGCACCCCCGGAGCCGTCCTCTTGGCAACCGGAGCTGCGTGGGAGGGCATGGACTTCCCTGGCGACTGTGTGTCGCTGCTCATCATTCCCCGGCTGCCGTTTGCATTCCCGGACGCCATCCACGAGCATGAAAAAAGAAACTATCCCGCCCTGCGTGACTTCATCCGGAGCGTCATCGTGCCGGAAATGCAGATCAAGCTCAAGCAGGGCTTCGGACGCGCCATCCGCACGGAAACGGACACCTGCGTGGTTGCCATCTTAGATGAGCGTTGCAGCGCCAAAGGCCGCTACCGGCAGGATGTTCTAAATGCGCTGCCGGAAATGCCGATCTTGACAGAGGTATCCGATATTCGCCGGTTCCTCTGCGCGGTCAAGCCGCGGAGCTATTTTGAAGCGGCGGCATAATCAATTCGAAAAAACAAAAAGGAGATCAACCATGTATAAACGGAAAACAAAGCTCAGCCCCATCCACATCAGTCTCATTGCACTTGCCATTCTGGTGGTCATTGCCGTAATTGTCACGTTCGCTGTCAAAAAGGACGAGCCGAAGGAGCCTGCCGCGCAGAGCGGCATCGTCTACGACGACTCCGCCATTGAAGGCGGCTGGGAGACGCTCTCGCAGGAGGAAATCGAGCAGCGCCTCAACGACAAGGTGCAGGCGGGCATGATCAACATCAGCTGCAACACCGCGCCGTATTTTAAGGACGGCAAGAGTGAAGGCAACGTCATGCTGGTCAATGAGCTGAACAATCTCTACCCGCAAAAGGTGGAATTTTATCGCAATGACACAGGCGAAAAGATCTACGAGTCCAAGGCCATTGCGGTCGGCAGCAAGATCGAGCGCGCAAAGCTCGATGTAGAGCTGCCTGCGGGCGAGTACGAATGTACCGCCTACTTTTCCAACTTAGATCCTGACTCCGGCGCAACCTTGGGCGTTGCCGGGGCCATCATCCATATCACCATTCAAAACTAACAAAACGAAAAAGGAGAACTCACTATGAAGAACATGAAGAAACTCGTATCCCTGCTCCTCGCTGTCTGCCTCATGGCAAGTCTCGCCATTGGCGCATCCGCTGCCGAACCTACCACGGTAGACGTCTCCGGCGGCACCGGTACCTCCAGCGTCAGCCTGTCTTCCACCTCGGACGGCACCCTCGACGGTGATCCTGCCGCCACAAAGATGAACGTCACCATCCCGACCATCCTCCCCATTGCAGTTGGTACGGACGGCACGGTCACGACGGCCACCGACATCCGCATCACCAACAATTCCTATGGCGCGGTTAAGGTCGACAACGTCAAGGTCGAAGCCGGTACCGGCTGGAAGCTGACCGCGTTCGGCAGCAAGGACAGCCTTGCCAAGGTCAAGGTGGACAGCAACATGATCGGCTTCAAGCTCGCGCTGGGAGGCGGCGCGGAGCAGCTCACCGATGCGGAGAATGCAGCTTCCCAGACTCTCATCGACAGTGCCATCGAAGGCTGCTATATGTCCGGCAACGGCGACCAGAGCGCAAACTCCATCGGCATCGCGTATGACGCCATCGTCAGCCCGGTCTCCGAAGCTGTCGTCAACGCTTCCGTCGCGTCCGTTCTGTTCGTGATCTGCTGGGATGCGGTCTAAGCCGCATCGTGTCTCTCGCCGGGGGAACCTGCTTCCCCCGGCAGCTTTTATCTTGTAGGAGGGATTCACTTTGAAAACAAAACGAATTCTTGCACTGTTTCTGGCTGTCGTGACCTGCCTGTCTCTCGCCGTTTCCGCATCCGCGGCGAGCATTTCGGATTTCAAGGATGTAGACACGAAAGCGTGGTACGCCGAAGCCGTGTCTGCGGCTGTAGATAACGGCTTGCTTTACGGTAAATCCAGGACGCAGCTTGACCCCAACGGACTGCTGACCCGTGCGGAAATGGCTGCCATTACAAACCGGTCTTTTGGCTGTTATAAAGCGGCAGACATTTCTGCGTACAAGGACGTTGCAAAATCCAAGTGGTACTACAAAGATGTAGCCCTCGCCGTCCAGATGGGGACGTATAACGGTGTCTCCTCCACCAGCATGCAGCCGGATCGGGCCATCACTCGTCAGGAGGCCATTGCAGTTGTGGCAAGAGCCTTGCAACTCAATCTGGACGATTACGCCAAGACGGATCTGTCCAAGTTTGCGGATGCCAAGGAAGTGTCCGGATGGGCGTTGCCGTACATGAAAGCAATGGTCGCAGCCGGTTATGTGCATGGCCGCACGCAGGGGCTTGTCCCGCAGGCCAATATCACGAGAGCGGAGTTCGCGCAGCTCTATTTCAACATCATTCAGTCCTATATCACCAAAAACGGCAGCTATACGAAGGACTACAAGGGCAATCTGCTTGTCCGCACCAAGGACGTTGAATTGAAGGACATGACCATTGACGGCGATCTCATCATCGGCAACGGTGTTGCGGACGGCAAGGTCACGCTGTCCAACGTAAAAATCTCCGGTCGCCTTGTCGTGTGGGGTGGCAGCACAGCGGCGGTCTATTGCAGCAATGGCACAACGGCAGCCGAAGTCATTGCCTGCCGTGTGGACGGGCCGGTCAAGGTCATTTTTGACCGCGAATCTACACTGCTGGTATACGACAAAATCAAAACCCGCATCACAGAGCGCGCAGGCAAATTCCCGGAAACAGAGATTGTATTTTACGCGATGGACGATCTGCTGAATGCGCAGCGCGATCTCAATAAGATGGTAGACGAGAATCTCATTCAGGCAGAGATCCCCGCGCATCTGTATGCCATCGTCGGAGAGCAGACGGTATCTGTTATGCTGAAAAACAACAGTAAGACGGACACCTATACCATCGAGATCCGCAGAGATTCCGACGGCAGCCTCATTGCAGATCCCATCACCCTTGCAGCGGGCGCGTCGGTCAGTTCCATCACGCTGAAAGAAGCGCCGGAATACGGCAACGCCACCTGCACTGCGACGGTCACGGCCACCCGTGACGGCAAAACGGTCGGCACACTGGAGGTCAAGACTGCGCTGCACGCTGCGTACCTGTGGCCGAAGGAGGTAATGTCAAAATGAGAACAAAGAAACTGTTTTCTCTCCTGTTGGCTGTTCTGATGCTCTGCTCGCTGTCGGTTTCTGCCTTTGCCGCAGAAACCGCGCAGGCCAGCGTCCCGGTTGTGCTGACCGTCGTGAACTCTGTCGCGCCCATCTCCGTCAGCGTCCCCGCCTGCCTGCCGGTCACGGTTTTGGACGGCTATGTTGTAACGGCATCCAACGCCGTCATTGAAAACCGCGCACAGAGCGGTGCGGTGCAGGTTGTTGCCGTCGATGTGCAGCCCGGCGCGTTTGCCATTGGAGACTTTGAGAACTTCGGCAGCGAAGCCGGAAAGATCGCGTTCAGCATCAACGGCTGCAAGACGGTCAAGGAAGGCAAACTGACGCTGGTCGACGGTGCATTCCCGGCTATTGACGCAGGCAAGAATCTGCGGATCGCGTACACGGCGAAGGTCACAGCAACCGAAAAGGTGGAGAAAGTGAACGCCGCGACGCTGATCTTCACCATCGCGCCCGCGATCGGCAATTCGTAAAGAGGGAGGAATCGCTATGAAATTTAGAAAACTAACGGCACTTTTTCTTGTCCTCTGCATGATGCTTTCCTTGAGCGTGTCGGCGTTTGCGGCAGAAAAGACACCCACCGGCTATTTGACGTGGACGCTGGATGACAGCGGCGCGCTTACCATCTCCGGCAACGGCAGAATTGCTGCGTTCACAAGCGCAGAAGACCAGCCGTGGCATGAAATGCGGGAAAACATCACAAGCGTAAAATTTGATCCCGGCGCGCACATGATCATGCCGGATGTCGCATTTTGGTTTTCCGGTTGCACAAACCTGAAATCTTGCGTTCTGCCCTCGTTTGCAAACCTTGGCGCGGATGCGTTCAAGGATTGCGCAAATCTAAACCGGTTGCAGCTGCACTACAACGACGATAGTTTTTACATTTCGGATACTGCATTTTCTGGCGTAGATATGTCTGCACTCGAAATCGTAACCTGCGATGAGGTCACGATGGGCATTCTTGACGCAAAAGGCATCACCTTTGTCGCGGCATACCCCGTTCTTATGATTTCCTCCGGCGCTTGCGGCGTTTCGGGCTGTAACTGCTCGTCTTGCAGCTTCACCTACGATTATGAGCAGAAGGATGAATCCAAGCATTACGTCTGGGAGTGCTGTACGAATTGCAGCGCAAACGAGTATGCGTATCGCCACACGCAATCCCATAGTTTCAATTCCAGAGGTGTCTGCACAAAGTGCGGCTACGAAGAAGATACGTCCTGCCAGCACAACAATACCTATACGTCGTGGGATGGATGTGATTGGGAAGAAATTTGCCGGGACTGCGGCGAAGTCGTTGATTGGGGCACGTCCCACGGCTCGTATTCCTATGGTGACTGGGAATATTACTCGACCAGCCAGCATCGCCGGTATGGCACTTGCGATGATTGCGGCGGTGGTGGAAAATATCAATACGGTCGCCACAGCACAAGCACGCAGTATTATGAGTATAATGAAACGCAACATACAGTCGAAAAATATTGCAGCGTCTGCAATTCCGGCGTCGGCTCCAGCACTACGCAGAACCATTCTCTGAAATACGGAAGTTGGGAAAATAACTCGGATACCCAGCACAGAAGAAGCGCGACGTGCAGCCTTTGCGGCTATTCTGGTTACACCTACGCAAACCACAGCTTCAAATATGGGACGTGGGAAAATTTCAGCGATAGCCAGCACAGACGCACGAGAAGCTGCGCGACCTGTTCCACCAGCGACTATGAGTACGCAGACCATACCTATACCTATGGCAAATGGTCAAGCGTAAACGATACCCAGCACAAGCGCGCGAAGACCTGTTCTGTTTGTAAGGCAAGCGGTGAAGAGTACGCCGACCATGTGGACGCGAATGGCGACGGCAAGTGCGACGATTGCGGCGCAACCGTTAGCCTGACCGTCACTTGGGACGCAGGCACAAACGGCGGCACGGTTGGCGGCAAGAACAGCGTGACGACCTCCGTCGCGCCCAACCAGACCGCCGTTGCCCCCGGCTATACGCCGGTCAAGGCAGGCCACACGTTCTCCGGCTGGTACACGGAAAAGGCAGGCGGCGCGCTGTACAGCACGGTTACCATTACGGATGCGCGGACGTTCTACGCGCAGTTTACCCCGGCAGAATACCAGATCACATGGGATCTCGGTACCGGCAAAACCGAAACGACCGACCAGACCTATGGCGAAAAGCTGAATCTGCCCACGGAGCCGACCCGCAAGGGCTATGCGTTCCTCGGCTGGTTTACGCAGGAAACCGGCGGCACGCAGGTAGATGGCAACACCGTATTCAAAGAGGTAGCTTCTACCACCTACTATGCGCATTGGGAGGAAGCAACCGTGTTCTCTGTCATTGTTCCGGCTGTGCTGCCGGTGACGGTCGATCAGAATGGAAAGGTCTATGTCTCAAACGCGGAGATTGTCAACCACTCCACCGCCGCTGTGCAGGTGTCCTCCGTGACCCTGACGGCAGAAAACGGCTGGACGCTGGTGCCGTATGCTTCGGATATGTCCCACGCCAAGGTGGACAGCAACCAGATTGGCTTCAAGATCAACAGCGCACAGACCAGCAAGACCGGCAGCACGGAGCAGTTTGAACTCACTTCCCCGTGGCAGATCAACGAGGAAGAAAGCCTGACCCTGTCCTATGACGCAGTTGTCAGTGCCCTGTCGCAGCCGGTCACAAACGCCAATATCCTCTGCGTCCTGTTCGTCGTCGAATGGGCGTAATTCTAACGAAAGAAGGACTTTACTATGCTGAAAATGATTGCCATCGGCAACCTGACGGGAGATCCCGTCCTCAAGACCAACGAAGAAACCGGCAAGCCCTACGCCATCATGCGCATTGCCTCGGACCGCCGCTACAAATCTCCGGATGGAGAAAAGCTGACCGATTTTATCTCGATCAAGGTGCGCGGCGTGCTCGCAGAACGCTGCGCGGAGTTTGCCAGAAAGGGCTGCAAGATTGCGGCCAGCGGTGATTTTGAAACGATCACCTTTGCCGAGGAACCGGAGCGGCAGCCCGGCTTCCTGCTCAAAGCGACCGAGGTGGAATTCCTCTCGCCCCGGAAAGAACTGGACGATGCTGCGGAGCTTCCTGCGGCAGCGTAACAAACGAAGCGGCCATCCCATTGTGGGATGGCCGTTTGCGCGCAGAAAGGAGTTCCAAACATGACGGCATATTTAGATGGTTATTCCGGCTATTCCGGCGTTCCGGAGGATGCCGCCGCTGAGATCTTGGAGAAGCTGATGACGCACCAGCAGATCTCCTCCGACGAGGTTGCGCAGATCTTGAAGCGGTACGGTGTCTGCGGAGAACCGGAAGCATTACAGGTTGCGCACCGAAAAAAGATCGGCCAGCGGCTCATTGCCAGCCTACGCGACCCATACGGCAGGCGCGAGGTGTTCTCCACCGGCAGCACCTACGTTCTGGTGGACTGCTGCAATGACCGCGACGCGCTGGAACACATCCACAAGAAGCTGGATAAGGACATGGAAGCAGTTGATCAGGCATCGTGTAAAATCGATAACCGCCTGCAGGTGCTGCAGCGGTTTTCACGGTATCGGAGGAAGCGCAGATGAAATTATCTGAAATGCTGACCGCGATCCGCGAATACCCGGCGCTGAAGGTCAAATATGAGGCCATGCGCGAGCAGCAAGCGTCCCAAGAGCGCACGGCGGTTCAGCGCTCCATTGCGTATAACAATCTGCAAATCGGTAACAGGAAGTTGTCTCAAAAGAACAAAGCGCTGGAAGCAGCCCTTGCAAAGCTGATCCCGCGGCTGAACAGCCGGGAACACTGTCGGCGGTTCTATAAGGCGGTTGCGCCCTACCTTGATCCGGGCGGATTTGTGCTTTATAGGAGCGCTGCTGAGTTGACGCGCTTTCATATCAGCACGGAGTTTGCCACGGAAGATAATATGGGGAAATTCGAGGAAATGGACGGTTATGGGATGCTGCGATACCTGACCGCGGACCGTTTCGGCTCTGTGGAGTATGAGATCGTCGCGCCGTGCTATGAAGAAGCTGTTTCGCTTCATACCGATTATACATCGCCGGAATATCTGACGTTCGAGAAAAAGCTGTATGAAAAGACGCTGCGTAAGCTGGGCTTTGAGAAACTGCTCCCAGAGGAACGCGCACCGCAGAAGGATATGAACAAACGGAAAGAAAAGGTGGAAGAACGATGACAGAACCCATTACCATTGGCGTGGATCATGGCTACGCGGCCATGAAAACCGCGCATTGCTCATTCCCCTCCGGCTTGGCAGAATACGAGCATGAACCATACACGCAAAAAAACGTCCTCTGCTATGACGGAAAATACTACGTTGTCGGCAGCGGGCGGCAGCCGCTCCAGAAGGATAAGACGGCGGATGAAAACTATTACCTGCTGACGCTGGCGGCTATTGCCAAAGAGATCGCGGACCGGAACGCGCCGACCACAACACCGGTGATCCTTGCGGCTGGCTTGCCGCTGACGAGCTTCGGCCGGGAAAAGAAAGCATTCCGGGCATATCTGCTGCGCGAGAGCAAGACGGTTTCTTTTTCGTATGAAGGGATCTCATATGAGATTTTCGTGCAGGATGTGAAGCTGTTTCCGCAGGGCTATGCGGCGATCCTCCAGCACAGTGATTTGCTCAATGAACCATCCGTGATCCTTGCGGACATTGGCGGCTGGACTGTGGATATCATGCGGCTGGACAACCGTATCCCGCACGCAGCCTCATGCCGCAGCTTGGAGCTGGGCATGATCCGCTGTCTGGATGAGATCGCAGAGCAGGTGCGCCGGAGCCTGAATTTATCGCTCACCAGTGTGCAGATTGAAAATGTTCTGCGTGGAAGTCCCGACAGCATGGACGACCGTGTGAAAGCCATCATCCAGCGCGAAGCTGGGCTTTATGCCAGACGCATTCTCTCTGCCATTGCCGAAGCTGGTCTGGACTGCCGCGCTATGCCGGTCGTGTTCCTCGGCGGTGGGGCCGGACTTATGAAACGATACCTGCCGCAGGGCAGTGTTCTGCGTCCTGTTATTCTGGACGATGACAAGTTGAATGCGCAGGCATACGAGCGGCTGGCTGGACAGGTGGCAGACCATGCAGGATAAACCAAAAACCGCACGGTTTGGTACAACGCTGTTTCTGGACAATCCGCTGCACCGGCAGGCGTGGGAGATCCTGTCTGCCATCCCTGCCGGGCAGCGCACAAACTGGCTTTGCCTGGCACTGTGCCAGCAGGCGCAGCGGAAGCAATTCCTGCTGGACCTGAAAACGATTCTCCAAACGGAGCTGCAAAACAGCTCCTACCCACAAACAATTTCGCGGCCGCAGCCAGCCGGGAGCGTCGACGATGACGTTCTCGGCTTTTTGCGCGCGCTGCAGGAAGAAGGTGAAGAAAGCTGAACGTATAATCCGATATTTTGATATGTTCGCGGGCGTCGGCGGTTTCCGGGCAGGGTTAAACTTTGCAGGCGGATTTCAGTGTATCGGTCATTGCGAAATCGACAAATACGCAGACGCCAGCTATCGCGCCATCCACGCGCCCGGAAAGGAGGAAGTCTACTATCCCGACGCAAGAACCATTGACCCCAAAGAACTCCCCGACTTCGACCTCCTGTGCGGAGGCTTCCCCTGCCAGGCGTTTTCTACAGCTGGCAGGAGGAAAGGATTTGAAGATGCAAGAGGTACTCTCTTCTTTGAACTGGCCAGAGTGGTTAAAGAGAAGAGGCCTCTGTATCTTTTTCTTGAAAACGTGCCTGGGCTCCTTTCGCATGACCGAGGCCGGACGTTTGGTGTCATCCTCTCCGCGCTTTATGACCTGGGGTATCATGTCGAATGGACTGTGCTTAACAGCAAACATTTTGGAGTCCCGCAATCAAGACGGCGGCTGTTCCTTATCGGATATCTTGATCCCCGATGCGCCGGAAAAATACTTCCTGTCTTTGGAACAGATGCAAAAGCTCTTGTACAGATCGTCCATGGACGGCTGGGCAAACGAGTCTATGATTCTGCCGGGATCGCCTGCACGCAGGACACCAGCAGACAATCCGGACTCTACTTTGTAGATCTGACGAAGGGCGATCCGAAGATCACGGCGAATGCCCGCTGCCTGAATACGAAGCAGGATGGCTCTATTACGAATTTCAAAGGGCAGAATTCTGGTGTCCTCTACATTAAGGAAGCAACCAAGAAAGGCTATAAGGAAGCGCACGAAGGCGATTCCATCGACCTCGGCTTCGCGGGCAGCAATACGCGCCGCGGGCGTGTGTTTGCGGGTGTTGCCCATACGGTGGACACCGCAAATACGCATGGCATTGTCCTGCGCGGCGGCAGAGTCCGCAGGCTGATGCCGCGGGAGTGTTTCCGTTTGCAGGGTTTCAGCGAGGATCAGATTGACAAGATCCTCGCCATCAATTCTGATGCGCAGGCATACAAGCAAGCCGGCAACAGCGTAACTGTGCCGATCATAGAAGCCATTGGCCGCCGCATCCGCGCAGCGGATGCGGAACTACATGATAAAGAGGAAGGACGTGACGTATGCCCTACGATGTAGTAAATATGTTCTTTCTTCAGGACTGTGAGCAGCGATGATTGGGATCAAAGATCAGTGCTTCGGCGTGGAGATCGAGCTGACCGGCATCACGCGAGCAGAAGCGGCAGAGGCACTTGCTGCGTATTTTGAAACAACGCCGCAGCGCAGCTATGATAATTATGATAGCTGGTATGTGCCGGATCGGGAGGGCAAGCAGTGGCGCATCATGAGCGACGGCAGTATCCGCGCAGAGTGGAACGACGATGGGCACTATCGCAGAACGACCGATCCGGAATATCGCGTGGAAATGGTAACGCCGAAGCTCACCTATGACGAGATGGAGAAATTTCAGGAGTGTGTGCGCCGTATCCGGCAGGCAGGCGGAAAAGTCAACGACTCCTGCGGGATGCACGTCCATGTGGACGCATCCAATCATAACCGCCAGAGTCTCAAGAACCTGCTTAGTATCATGTATTCCAAGGAAGATCTGCTGTTCAAAGCCCTGAAAACGGACCCCGCCCGTGTCAACCACTGGTGTCAGCGTGTGCGCGAACCCATGCTACAGCGGGCAAGGCGGCTGTCCAATGAACCGACGAGAGATTTGACGCAGCTGGAGAACATCTGGTACGAAGGCTGCATTTCTGCGCATGAGCATTACAACTGGACGCGCTATTACGCGCTGAATCTTCACTCTGTCTTTTACCGCGGCACCATTGAATGGCGCTGCTTTAATTCTACCCTCCATGCCGGTCGCGCAAAAGCCTACGTCAATCTGTGCCTCGCCATGTCCGCGCAGGCCATCGCCCAGCGCACCAGCGTCATGCGCAAGACGGTGAGCGACAATGAATTGTTCACGTTCCGTGTCTGGCTCGTGCGGATGGGGCTGAACGGCGATGAATTCAAGAACACGCGCGATCATCTGCTTGCCAATCTGGAGGGCGACCGCGCTTGGCGATACGACAAGGACTGCTATGCAAGCAGTCACAAAAACCGAACATCTCAACAGGAACAGGAGAGGTGACCGAATGAGAATTTGTATTGAAGAATCTACATACGAGGGTACGCCCATCGAAATTTTAGCCCAGCTCCGTGCCATGCATTTTGATGCAGGCACGTTCGACGGCACGGAAGGATATATCCGTTATATGCAGAACACGATCCGCCGCATGACGGAGCAGCCCTGCGAGCTGCCAGAGGGCAGCACGGAAGAACGCGCAGCCGCGCTCATTCGTGTGCTGGGTGAGATCGGCGCACTGGAGCTGCTGGAGGAATGACGATGGAAAAACCACTGTATTTTGCCTACGGCAGCAATATCAATCTGGATCAGATGCAGTACCGCTGCCCGGACGCGACTGTCTACGGACAGGCTGTTCTGGACAATTATGACCTGCGCTTTCGCGGCAGCGGCGTTGCGACGGTTGAACCCAAGGAAGGTGCTTGCGTCTACGGCCTTTTGTGGGAGCTGACTGATCAGTGCGAAGCATCCCTCGACCGCTACGAAGGATATCCGCGTCTGTATATCAAGCAGACGCTGGAGGTGCGGACGTTTGACGGGCGGCGCGTCCCGGTCATGGCTTATATTATGAACCCAGAGCTGCATCTGAAACCGTCCCTGCCGCCAAGAGACTACTATCTCGGTATCAAGGCGGGCTACGAGCAGAACGGTCTGCCGGTTGGCTGTCTCAAGTATGCATTCAAGAACTGCCTCAAGGAATGCGGCATTGAACCGTATCCGAAGAAGGTGCAGATCAAGCCGCCGCAGCGGAAGGAGGCCAGCCATGAGCGATAACGCCATCCGGAGAATTCAGGCCGGTGATCTTCGCAAAATGAGCGACCGAGAAGGGCTGATCCTGCAGGGCTGCGGCGGCGATCCGCAGGAATGGTTGGAAGGGATCAACGAAATGCTCACGGATGCCGGAATCCTGCGCAATGGCAGCCGGTTTGAACGGGCCTCTCTGTTTGAGTACGACGGTCACACCAACATGCTGTTTGACTTTGAAGGTGTTGATCTTGATGTCGGCAAACTTGCCATGTGGAGACTTACCACATACGGAACGATTGGCGGGACATGGCTCAGTGATTATGTGCCGAACCGTCTGGGTGGTTTTTTAGAGAAATCTGAACCAAGCGTCGAAAAGCCGCCATGTCCGCTCATTGGGCAGGACGGCAATATTTTTAACCTTGTCGGCATTGCGGCGAGGACGCTGCGCGAAGCTGGTCTGCGGGATCAGGCAAAGGAACTCACCCACCGTATTTTCAGCGGCGAGTGCCACAGCTACGGCGAAGCCCTGTGCCTGATTGGGGAATATGTGACGATCACAGACATTGGCGACTACAATCACAGCCGCCGCGGAAAGGAGAAGGATAACTATGAGCGATGATCCCATGCGCATTCTGGTCGTGGAACCCACCAAAGATCCGTATGTCAAGGAGATCGACGGCAGCTTGGCGAGCATGCAGGCTATTGTGGGTGGTTTCATTCAGGCCGTCGAACCGTTTGAAGATCCGAATGTCCTGCTGCTGTGCAACGAAGAAGCCAAACTCCTCGGTCTGCCGGAAAACCGCTTCCTGCGGAATCGCAATGGCATACCGTATGACATTATCCACGGCACGTTTTTCCTTGCACAAGGCAACGGTGAGAGTTTCTGCTCTCTGACAGACAAGCAGATACAGACCTATACGCGCCTGTACTCCCGCGAAAAGCTGTTCGTCATGCAGCATGGAAAGGTGCTCAATCAGCCGAAGAAAGGAACATCGACGCATGAAAGATAACTACATCCTGACGGCAGAGTCCGTCACGGCAGGCCATCCGGACAAGCTCTGCGACACGATTGCGGACAACGTTCTGGACGCCTGCCTCAAAGAAGATCCGAATGCCCGCGTTGCCTGTGAAGTGCTGGCAACGGCGGGCAAAATTCTTGTTGCCGGGGAACTCCGCACAACGGCAAGCCCCGACGTGGAGACCATTGTGCGGCAGGTTGTTCAGAATGCCGGATATGATTGTAATTATCATGTAGAGGTGCGTCTGCATACGCAAAGCCCCGATATTGCAGGTGCAGTCGATGGCGAAACGCTCGGCGCAGGCGATCAGGGCATCATGTACGGCTATGCCTGCTGGGAAACGGTCGAGCTGCTGCCCGCGCCAGTCGTGCTGGCAAACCGGATGACACGCCTGCTTACCACCTGCCGGGAAGAAAACCTAATTTCCGGCATCGGGCCGGACGGAAAGGCGCAGGTGTCCGTCCAATATACGTTCGGTGTGCCGGAGCGCGTGGACACCATCGTGATCTCCTGCCAGCATGATGCAGACAAAGACCCTGACGAGCTGCGCGAAGAGCTCCGCAGGCTGGTCATTGCCCGTGCCTGCCATGATGTGCGCATCGACGAGCAGACGAAGATTCTCATCAATCCGTCCGGCAGATTTGTGCTGGGCGGCTTTGAAGCAGATACCGGCCTCACCGGCCGCAAGCTGATGGTCGACACCTACGGCGGACTTGCGCCCCACGGCGGCGGTGCGCTTTCCGGAAAGGACGGCACGAAGGTCGACCGCAGCGGTGCGTATATGGCGCGGTATGTGGCAAAGAACGTCGTCGCAGCCGGTCTTGCCGATGTGTGTACGGTTAGCCTTGCCTATGCCATTGGGCAGGCAGAGCCGGTTGCCGTCGAGATCGACACGCAGGAGAGCGGATACTATGACGACTCATTTCTGACCGAAGTTGTCCGCCGCGTCTTTGATTTCACCCCGGCAGGCATGATCCGCGCGCTGGATCTGGACAAGCCGTTCTTCGCAGAAGTCTGCAATAACTGCCATTTTATGCACCCGCAGGCGGCTTGGGAGCAGACGGACAAAACAGAGAAGCTGCGGATGGCATGCGCGGAATTGGAGGATGAACGTACATGACAAATTTCTTTCTGGAAGAACTGAGAAAGATCTATGGAGATGGGCGCGTGATCCATGATCCGCAATTCGTTGGCGAATGCTGCTACGGCAGTCTTGGCGATCTGCGGGTCAAAGCGCGGTTCACAAAAGACATCATTGCAAATCAGTACCCATACCTGACGGTTTCGATTCTGAATCCTGCAAAAGGTGAAATCGACAGTGTTCGGATGAAAATTGGGGACATCATCAGCAGAAGCTGCCGCAGCACAAATCCGAATCTTCGCAATACGGAACCGCACATCTGGGTCGACGGGAAAACGCCGCAATGGTATGCCTGCTGCCCCGGTTCGCGTGATTATACGTTGTTGGCAAACGCGACTGCGGAATATCTCAGCGTTTTTGAACTGACGCACGAACGGGTACAGAATCGACAACATACTCAAAAAATGAAGGGAGCGGATGCCCATGCGCGATAAGCCCAGATGGGAGATCATCCACGGAGACAGCCTTACGGTGCTGGAGAGTTTTCCTCCCGGCACATTTGACGCTGTCATCACAGATCCACCGTATGCGTCCGGTGGCCGCACGCAGGCGGAAAAATCCAAAGCCACCGCAAAGAAGTATTCCAGCATGGGCGGCAACGCGCCGCCCAATTTTGACGGCGACGCCAAGGATCAGCGCTCATGGACCCGCTGGGCGGCAGAGTGGCTGTATCTTGCAAGACGTGCGGCAAAACCCGGCGCGCCGGTTTGTATGTTTATTGACTGGCGGCAGCTTCCCTGCGCCAGCGATGCGCTCCAATGGGCGGGCTGGATCTGGCGCGGCATTGCCGTGTGGGATAAGGGAAACTCCCGTCCGCAGAAAGGGCGTTTTCGCCAGCAGGCAGAATACATTGTTTGGGGCTCAAACGGCGATATGCCGGTCAGCCGCCCCGTGCCGTGTCTGCCCGGTGTGTTCAAATACGGCAACCCGCAGAACCGCATCCACCTGACCGAGAAACCCTTGCAGCTTATGCAGGATCTTGTCCGGATCACAGAACCGGGCGGTCATATCTTGGACCCCTTTGCAGGCTCCGGCACGACGGTTCTGGCTGCGGTGAAAGAAGGTTATGACGCAACCGGCATCGAGGTCACCGACGTGTACGCGGACCTTGCCAGAAAGCGGCTGGAGACGGAATTGAACGCTGCGTAGCGACTATAGTAGCGACTACAAAGGGCAGAAACCAGTCCTTCGGGATTCCATAGCGACTATTGTAGCGACTACGTCATTCAAAAACCGATTTGAATGGCCAAAGCAGCGCGAAGGCATCTATAAGGAAAAGAAAATTGAAATTTCTCTCCTCTCTCGCCCTGCTGAAAGGCGGGGCGTCAGGCTCTCGCCGCTTCGCGGCAAGAGCGCAAGCATCGCCGTTTGATATCAAAGCGGCACTTGCAGGGCGAACCCTGACCCCAATATGCCGCCTGTAGGCGGAAGGAGAAGTGATGAACGAAACACCATATAAAATTTGTCTGCGGCTGAACGCAGAAGAAGCCGAAAAGCTGATTGCAAACGCTAAAGCCTGTGGGCAGACACGGACGGCATATCTGCGCAGGCTTCTGAATGGACATGATCTCCGGCCGCGTCCAACAGCAGAGTTTGAAGCCTTGCGTACCGAGATTCATCAAATTGGAAATAACATCAATCAGCTCGCCCGGAAAGCGAACGCCGGATTTGCCAGCCACGATGAAGTTACACGCGCGCTGCGGATGCTGGATGCGGTCTATGGTCTGCTTTATGAAGCCGGGAAATAATAATGGCAATCACAAAAATCCTTTACCGCAACGGCGGTTTGCGACAGGCAATCGACTATATCACGAATCCGTCCAAAACGGACGAGCAGCTTCTGACCGACTATGTCCGCTGTGATCCCGGCTATGCCGCGCAGCAGATGATGGACACAAAACGTGCGTTGGGGAAAACTGACGGCCGGCAATGCTATCATATCATCCAGTCATTCAAGCCGGACGAGATCACGCAGGAACTGGCGCATGAGATTGCGAAGCAATTTGCCGCAGAGCATTTGTCCGGATACGAAGCGGTCATTGCTACCCATGTTGACAAGGCGCATATCCATTCGCACATTGTATTCAATTCGGTCAATGCTGTCACCGGAAAAATGTATCACAGCACCCGCGAGAATTACTATCAGCAAATCCGCAGAATCTCAGATCGGCTTTGCAGAGAAAACGGTCTGTCTATAATTTTACAGGGAGAGAACACAAAATCCATCAGCTACATTGAATGGCTCCGCCAGTCCAAAGGGCAACCGACGTTCCGTTCCATGCTGGAAGCGGACCTGCGTGACGCAATTACAGATGCCAACGATCTCGGTCACTTTTTCCTGCTCATGGAGCATAAGGGCTACGAGATTCACCACGGCAACCGGCTCGGTTTCCGGCTACGCGGACAGGAACGGTATATGTATCCGGAACGCAAAAACGCAGCATTTTCGGAAGAAAACATCGAGCGCACCATCGTGGGCAATCTCGCAGAGATTGAAGCCGGTATCAGACCGGCGTTCCTCCCGCGCCCAAAGCCCCAGCCATACCGCCCACATCCAAAGTACAAGGGATTCCTTGCGCTTTACTATCACTACTGCTATCTGCTTGGACGCATCGAAAAGCGGCAGTATCCGCCGCGCATGACGCCGCATCTCCGACGGGAGATCATGAAAGCCGAAATCTATAAAGCACGACTAAAATTCCTGCAAGAGAACAATATCACCACGGCAGATGATCTGACCGCCTGCATACGGCAGGCAGAAAGTAAGATCGCACAGCTTGCCAAGCAACGCACGATCCTGAACGTCCGAAAGAAAAAGCGCAAGAAACTCTTTGACGCGCTGGCGACGGAAGAATCACTCGCTGTGAGCAAAGCTCTCTATGAAGAAGGTCTCTCCGGAATGGAGTCCGAGTACGCGCAGTATGCGGAAGCAAAAGCCATCTTGGACGCTTGCGGCATTTCACGGCAAGCTCTCACGGAAGAAAAAGCGGATATCTACGAGCAGCTTGCACAGCTCAACAAGCAGATCCGCGCCGAGCGGCAGAAGATCAAGCTGTGCCGTGAGATTGCGGACTCGGCAGCGGTCATGCAGCGAGATGTAACCGCGCAGGAAAAATCCCCACACGAAAAAGAAACAGCGCATTTACTCACGAATAGGAGGTGATTTCCCATCAACGTAGGAAACAGCGAAGCCGCCGAGCAGGTCGTTCACATGATGCTCTCCGGCGGCGAGGTTGCAGTCAAGCTGGCAGGCTCTGCGGCGAAGAATGCCGCGGCGATGCTGCTGGCGTTGGCGCGCAACCATAAAAAGGTCTACGGCAAGACCAGCCTCAAGAAAATTCTCCAGCAGACGCGCGACATCCGCACGTTTTCCCTGACACCGGAGCAGTACCGTGCGTTCAGCCGTCAGGCAAAGGACAAGGTGCTGTTCGCCGGTATCCAGGATAAGGAGCAGCCGGACACACCCATTGACCTTGTCATTCCGACAACCGATCTGGAACTGTCAAACGTCATTTTTGAGCGTCTCTTTGGTTCGCTGGAAAAGCCGCAGGAGGAACGCTCATCAAAAAAAGAGTCTCGGTCGGAACGCTCCTCGGACGATATCGCCAGCAGCTCGCCTACGAGCAGGAAGAACTCGAAGAATGAACGCCCGTCCATTGGCGAGCAGCTTCAGTCCTTCCGCGAAAAGCTGTCTGGCGTAGAACCGCGCGTCCCGACCAGAGAAAAAACACACAGTGAGATCACAAAATAAGCGCCGTTTGGATGGATTTACACGCCAAGCTGTGATATACTCAAACCAACAAAAGCTGGGAGGTGGCGCATATGGCAGAACAAAGCTATGAGCTGATGCACAAAGACGACGTTGTTGCGTCTTTGCAGCTCGACGACCTGTCCGGCGCTATCCTCAAAGTCACGCCCGGCACAAATCCGGAACTGCTGCCGCTCGGCGGCAGTCAGGGCGCAGACAGTCTGCGCAAATGGTGGCTGCGCCGTGCCGTCCCTATCAGTCAGGGCAACATTGCCGCGCTTTTGCAGCAGGAGGGCATTCCATCCACACAGAGCCTGCTCGTGCGGAACCTCGGTCTCAGTCTGTCCGACCATTATTGGATCAAGCCGAACGGCAGCGAACTGACGTGGAAAGACGTTAGCCTGTTCTCCAACAGCTTCCGCGATCCACTGGAATCCATGCAGATCCAACATCCTCACGGTGCAGCTTCGACAAGCACCCAGACACCAGCGTATTCGCCCAGCGCATCGCTGCAAGGTGACCTGATCAAAAAGTGGTTGATCGTCGACGATACGCGCTGCCTGCTCAAAGGTAACCGCGGCGCAAATTCCCAGCAAAGTCTCAATGAAGTGCTGGCATCCATGCTGCATAAAAAGCAGGGCTTTTCCAACCATGTGCGGTATCGCCCGGTCAAATTCACCGGCAGCGCAAGCGAGCAGTACGGCTGTATCTGCGAGGACTTTGCGTCGGAGACGCTGGAATTCATTCCGGCGATTGACGTTGTAGATTCCGAGAAAAAGGACAATGCTGTTTCCACTTATGAGCATTTCATTTATGTCTGCACCGAACGTGGTTTATCAGAACAGGATGTACGGAGTTTTCTGGAATATCAGATCCTCACGGATTTCGTGCTGACAAACACAGACCGGCATCTCAACAACTTTGGTATCCTCCGCGACAGCCAGACATTGAAATTTGTGCGGATGGCTCCGATCTTCGATTCCGGCAATTCGATGTTCTGGGATGCCCCACGCCTGCCGGAGCGCAGCGACTGCACAGAGATCACGGTCAATAGCTTCCGTAAGACCGAAGCAGAGCTGCTCAAGCTCGTCACCGACCGCAGCCGTGTCCGTATGGAGCTGCTGCCAAGCCGGGAAGAAATCGCGGATCTGTACGCCAAGGACGACAGCATTGCATTTGTGGATTCCATTCTCACTGGCTACGAAAAGAAGAAAGCGCTGCTGGAGCGTTTTATGGAGAAAGGCATTCCGGCACAGACCGGTCACAAACGAAACATCGAACCTGAACGATAATTTCAACTGCCCTGCAAGGCTTTGCGCTTTGCAGGGTGTTTTTTTCTGAGGTGATGCCTATCCAAAAATCAAATGATACGCTATTTTATCTTTTTGGCACAATTCCCGTCATCTGGCTTGCCCTCCTGCTGGCGCAGTCTCTTGGCGGCGGTTTGCCGGAGCTGCTGCGGAACCTGACAGCAGCATTGGAGCAGCCGACGAATATCATATGGACAGACAAAAGCCTGCCCACCATCCTCATCTGCCTTGCCGCTTACGGCACGGCAGTTTTGCTTTACCGGACAAATCAGGGCAGGACCCGCGACGGCGAGGAACACGGCTCCGCGGCCTGGGCGACACCCGCATCCGTCAACGCGCAGTTCGCGCAGAAGGAGAGCATCCCGCTGACCCAGCACGTCCGGCTCGGTTTGGATACGCACAAACACCGCCGCTCGCTCAACGTGCTGGTCATCGGCGGCAGCGGCGCAGCCAAAACACGCAGCTTTGTGCTGCCCAATATCCTGACCGCAAACACCAATTATGTCATAACAGACCCCAAATCTGAAGTGCTGCTTGCCACGGGCGGCTATCTCAAGGAGCAGGGCTATGACGTGCGCGTTCTGAACCTTGTGAATCTGGAACAGTCGGACGGCTACAATCCGTTCTGCTATCTGCGCGACGAAAAGGATGTGCTGAAACTGGTCAATAACCTGATCCAGTCCACCACGCCGAAGGGCAGCCACGAGTCCGATCCATTCTGGACCAAAGCCGAAACCGCACTCCTGCAGGCCATCATTCTCATGCTGTTTCAGGAAGCCCCGGAATATGAGCAGAACTTCTCAATGGTCATGCGCGTGCTGGAATATGCCGAGGTGCGCGAGGAAGATGAAGGGCATGTATCCCCACTCGATCTGCTCTTTGAATCCATAGAACGCAGAAAACCGGACAGCGTCGCTGTCCGGCAATATAAGGTTTTCAAATTGGCCGCGGGCAAGACCGCAAAATCGATTTTGGTGAGTACGGCTGTCCGTCTCGCGCCCTTTAATTTGCCGCAGATTCAGGCGCTCACGAACCATGACGATATGGACTTATATACCTTGGGAGAAAAGAAAGTTGCGCTTTACGCTGTCATTCCCGACAACGACAACACGCTTAATTTCCTTGTGAGTCTGCTTTACGCGCAGGCGTTCCAAGCCCTCTATTACAGCGCAGACCAAATTCATCACGGCCCGCTGCCGCACCACGTCCGCTTTGTGCTGGATGAGTTCGCCGCCATGCCGCTGCCGGGATTCACGCGCGAGCTTGCGACGATGCGCTCGCGTTCCATTTCCGCCAGCGTTATCATTCAGAACATGGCGCAGATCAAAGAATTGTATAAGGATAGCTGGGAGACGATCCCCGGAAACTGCGATACCATTTTGTATCTTGGCGGCAACGAATCGTCAACACACAAATACGTTTCCGAGATGCTCGGCAAAGCCACGATTGATACCAAAACGCACGGGCAGACGAAGGGCAAATCCGGCTCCTACTCGACCAATTTCCAGATGTCCGGGCGCGAACTGCTGACACCGGACGAGGTGCGAAAGCTGGACAACCGCTATGCGCTGCTGTTCATTCGCGGTGCAAGCCCGGTCATGGATGAAAAGTATGATCTCATGCACCATCCAGCGATCTCACACAGTTCCCTCGGCGGCGCAGCGCCCTACATTCATCATGGAACCAACCCGCCCATTTACACCGGCCGTCCGCTGTTTCGTGTGGGCGGCACAGAAAATTTGAATCCATCAAAGGGGGAATTTCATTGAAGAAACCATTTGAATCCAAAGCAAAACGGCTCTACTCGATCTTCGCCAGCGTGTTTTTCATGCTGGCGGTTTTTGTTGTCCCGGCGTTCGCGGCGGACGGCGATCCGCTGGCGGTCGTGAATAACCTGAGCGATTTCATCTTTTCCCTGATTCGCGCGGTCGGCTTGATCCTGCTCGGCTTCGGCATTTTGCAGGTCGGTTTGTCTCTCAAGTCGCACGATCCGTCGCAGCGCGCGAACGGCATCCTGACTGTTGCTGGCGGCATCGTCATTACATTCACCAAGGAGATCCTGACGCTGATCACCGGCTGATAACACCGTGGGGAGAACGAAAATGTTCTCCCCGATACAACTGGAGGTGATACCATCTCAAGTGGAAACTGGATCATAGATAATCTCAATTCCTCGCTGGAAACGTGGAACGGCAAGCTGTCCGAGATTTGGACGCTGCTGACCACCAGTCCGGAGAATTTCAAAGGCGGCGGGATCTGGAATGTGATTGTCGGGATCAACGACGCGCTGAAGGCAATCGCGTATGCGCTGCTAGTGCTGTTTTTTGTGATTGGCGTGATGAAAACCTGCGGCAGCTTTACGGAGCTGAAACGTCCGGAAGTGGCGTTCAAATGCTTCATTCGTTTTGTGCTGGCACAGGCAGCCGTCACCTATGGCATGGAGCTGATGACGGCGCTGTTCTCGATTGCGCAGGGCGCGATCCAGACGATCATGGGCGCGTCCGGCCTCACGGCCATGGAAGCATCCACGCTGCCAGCCGAAATCGCATCGACCATTGAAGATGTCGGATTGCTGGAAAGCATTCCGCTCTGGGCGGTGACGCTGCTCGGCTCGCTGTTTATCTGGGTGCTGTCCCTCGTCATGATTCTGACCGTCTATGGCAGGTTTTTTAAGCTATACATGGCGACGGCGATTGCGCCGATCCCACTGTCGAGCTTCGCAGGACAGCCCTCCAGCAGCATTGGCATGGCGTTCATCAAGAGCTACGCCGCCATCTGCTTGGAGGGCTGTGTCATTTTGCTTGCCTGTATTATTTTCTCACAATTCGCGTCCAGTCCACCCGTCGTAACAGAAGGACTTGCCCCGGCAACGGTCGTCTGGAACTACATTGGCGAACTGGTGTTCAATATGCTGGTGCTCGTTGGCTCCATCAAAATGTCCGACCGCATCATCCGGGAACTAATGGGACTTGGATAAGAAACCTCCATCCGTAGTTGGATGGAGGTTGTGAGTTATTCAGCTAAAATTCTCGTAATCTTTTGCTGCAAATCCGGGAAGTCCGTCACGGCCGTTTCGTAAACGTCTTCCATGCGCAGTGTCTGATACTTGTGTGCAGCAATATCCCGGAACCCGGCGATTTCTTTCCACGCTACCTCCGGGTGCGACAGGCGGCATTCCTCGGTCAGATTCTTTACCAGCTCACCGACGTTGATTACCGTCATGCAGACCGCACGCTTGAGCATCTCGTTATAGAGGAAATTCTGCAAGCTGCTGCCATTCAGCATGATTCGTGCAACGTCCAGCTCGCTCAAAACTTTTCGGAGAATGATCTCATCTCTACGATTCATACAGCGGTACCTTTCTGTCGATCACGATCATGCTGTCCGGGGTCAATGGACCGTGGATGACATCGACATCCGTTTTCAGAATGTCTTCCAATCGATACTTGAGCGCACTCAGTGTGAGCAGAGAAATGCGAGGCGATTGGAACTCCAGCAGAAGATCCACGTCGCTGTCCGGACGGTTCGTGCCATTGGCATAGGAACCGAACAGCTCCGCTTTTTTGATCGGGTATTCCTGCGCGGCAAGCCGCACGCCGTCTTTGATTTTCTGAATATCCAGCATGGCACAAACTCCCTTCTTAATTCTACTTCCATTATACCCAATTTGCAGATAATTTCAAGTAAAAGACGTTATCAGATAATACTGTGGACTTTCCGCACCAGCGACACGGCCCACGAAATCAGTCCCAGGACAATGAGCGCATACCAGATCCCATTCGCCAGCGCGTAGTGACTGTAGTACCAGCCGGAGAACAGTGTCGGCACGATCAGCGCATACAGAAGCGGCAGACCAAGATGCAGCAGCGACGCGGCATGAAATAATACAGACAGAAGCAAACAGCCTGCCCCAAATACGATCATCAACATGGCACGACCTCCTTTAGAAAGTTTGTGCCATGTTAGCTTGGAACAAGAAAAAATGCAAGGGTCATTCCAAAAATACAGAAAAATTGGAGGGATTCATCATCGAAGTGAAAATCAACAAAGAGATCCAGCGGTATCAGGAGAGCATTCTGTTCGGCTTATCGCTGCGGCAGATGGTGTTCGCGCTGCTGGCCATCGGCGTGGCGGTCGGCGCGTACTTCGGCCTGAAGCCGCTCATCGGCGCGGCGGAGGTCGGCTGGGTGTGCATGCTGGCAGCGTTCCCGTTTGCCATGTGCGGCTTTTTTACCTACAACGGCATGCCCGCCGAGCGCTTCCTGCTGGCGGTCATCCGATCGGAGATCCTCTGCCCGCGAACGCTTGCATATCATCCACAGAATCTGTACGCGGAGCTTTTATTGGACAACAGTACAATGCGGGAGGTGCTGACACTTGATTAAAACGCTCAACAACACCATCAAGCAGGATCGCACAGCCTACAAAATCCCGCGCAGCGTACAGGATGTCATTCCCATCCAGCGAATCTTCGCGGATGGGATTTTTCAGTTCGGTACGAAATATTCCAGAACGCTGCGCTTTTCGGATATCAACTATGCCATCGCTTCCAAAGAGGACAAGACCGCGATGTTCCTCGGCTACAGCGAACTGCTGAACGCGCTGGACAGCGGCTCGACCACCAAGCTCACGATCTGCAACAAGCAGGTTAACCGGCAGGCGTTTGAAGATACCGTCCTGCTCCCGCAGCGCGGCGACAGCCTCGACGGTTTTGTGGACGAGTTCAACGGGATGCTGGAAGGCAAAATCTCCGGCAGCTCCGCCAGCGTGGAACAGGAGCGGTTCATCACGGTTTCCGTTCACAAAAAGAACGTGGATGAAGCGCGCACATTCTTCTCCCGCGTGACGGGTGAGGTTTTCTCTAAACTCTCGCGGCTCAATTCGTCCTCCAACGAGCTGGACGCTGCCGAGCGGCTGGATGTGCTGCGCGGATTCTTCCGACCAGAGGAATCATCCTTGCCCTTTGATTTGCAATCTGCCATGAGGCGTGGACACAACCTCAAGGACACGATCTGCCCGGACAGTCTGGAATTTCATCGGGACTACTTCAAGATGGGCAATCAATACGGTCGTGTGCTGTTCCTCAAGGACTATGCCAGCTACATCAAAGACAGCATGATTCTGGAACTGACCGATCTCAACCGGCGCATGATGCTCTCCATTGACATGATCCCCGTGCCGACCGACGAAGCAGTGCGCGAGGTGGAAAACAAGCTCCTCGGCGTGGAAACGAACGTCACCAACTGGCAGCGCAGGCAGAACAGCAACCAGAACTTCTCTGCTGTTGTGCCGTATGACTTAGAGCAGCAGCGCAAGGAAACCCGCGAGATGCTGGACGACCTCACGACCCGCGACCAGCGAATGCTGTTCGCCGTGGTCACGCTCGTGCATCTGGCGGGCAGCAAGGAAGAACTGGACAGCGACACCGAAACACTCCAGTCCATTGCGCGCAAGCACCTGTGCCAACTCGCAAAGCTGAGCTTCCAGCAGCAGGACGGCCTGATCACCGCGCTGCCGCTCGGTTTGCGGCGTATCGATGCACTGCGGACGCTGACCACGGAAGCCCTTGCCGTGCTTATGCCGTTCAAGGCGCAGGAGATCCGCCACCGGCACGGCATCTACTATGGACAGAATGCGATTTCAAAGAACCTCATTCTGGCAGACCGGAAAGAACTGCTCAACGGCAACGGCTTCATCCTTGGCGTCTCCGGCTCCGGCAAATCCTTTGCCGCCAAGCGCGAGATCACGGAAATCGCACTGTCCACGAACGACGACATTATCATCATTGACCCCGAAGCGGAATACCGTCCGCTGGTCGAAGGCTTGGGCGGCGAGGTCATTGAGATCTCCGCGACCTCGCCCAATCATATCAATGCTCTTGATATGGAGTCCGGCTACAACGACGGCGACAACCCCGTCGTGCTGAAATCCGAATTCTTATTGTCTCTCTGCGAGCAGCTCGTGGGCGCGGGCAAGCTGTCTGCCAAGGAAAAATCCATCATTGACAGGTGTACTGCCCAGGTCTACCGCGAGTTCATCCGCAACGGTTATCTCGGCGTAGCCCCGACGCTGCAGGACTTCCACGCCGCGCTCCTGGAGCAGCCGGAACCCGAAGCGCGGGACGTTGCGCTGGCTCTGGAGCTGTTCACGGAGGGCAGTCTCAACACGTTTGCCAAGTACACGAACGTGGATACCAATTCCCGCATTCTCTGCTACGACATCCGTGACCTTGGCAAGCAGCTTCTGCCGGTCGGCATGCTCGTTGTGCTGGACAGCGTATTCAACCGCATCATCCGCAACCACAAGCTCGGCAAAAATACATGGCTCTACATCGACGAAATCTACTTGCTGTTCCAGCATGAGTACAGCGCGAATTTCCTGTTCACACTCTGGAAGCGAATGCGCAAATACGGGGCCTGCGGCACGGGCCTGACGCAGAACGTCGACGACCTTCTGCAATCTCACACAGCGAGAACCATGCTTGCAAACAGTGAATTTCTGCTCATGCTCAATCAGGCAAGCACAGACCGCATCGAGCTGGCACGGCTGCTCAATATTTCGGACAACCAGCTTTCCTACATTTCCGGCGTGGACTTTGGACATGGCCTACTCAAATGCGGCAGCACCATCGTGCCTTTCGTGGATCATTTTCCGAAAAATGGCAGGCTGTACCAGCTGATGACGACGAAGATGTCTGAACGGGTGGAGCAGGTGTCATAATGCGGGAGGTCAAAGAAAAATCGTCGCTGAAAGCGAGAGCCGTCGAAACGCTCAAATCCGCGCCGCGAACAGCATTCCGCCGCGGCGCGGATGCGTCCTTTCAGCAGCTTCGGCAGGAGCTGCGCGAAGCAGCACAGGATGGGCAGCCAGAAGATCGCTATGAGAGCGGCAAAATCACAGACACCGCCGATCATACCGTGCAGGAAGCCCGCCATCTGGCAGAAAAAGCTGTCCACAAACTGCCGAAAACGAAATCTGAATCGGAAGCCAGGACAAAATCTGTTCCCCAACACGAACGTCCGCAACCCCAGCATTCTACTACGGCACCGAAAGAATATCCACCTGCGTCTGCGCGACCGAGCCATCCGCCACAAAGTCAGCCACAGGTAAGCCGACCTGTGCGCGAAGTGGCTTCTCCAATCAGGGAGAAGCCGGTTCCTCCTGCAAACGCCCAACAGCCCAAAACGCGAGCATATACGCCGGATGCGAAAGCGCCAGCGCCCCCGTCTCAGTATCCAACTCCGAGGATTCATGAAAACGCAAAGGCTGTTTCTGCGGAAACAATGCCATCGACAATGGAACATTCTGTGCGTAAATCGGTTTCTCCGATTAAGGAGAAACCGGTTCCTCCTGCAAATGCTCCACAACCAAAAATGCGGGAACATGCACCGGATGCGAAAGCACCGGTGTCTTCCTCCCAGCATGCAACTCTGAGGATTCACGAAAAAACGCAGAACGTTTCCGCGGAAATTACGCCAACGCCAACTGGTAGCGCAGAAAAACATACCGCAGCACCCTTTGAACAGTCTGCGCACCATTTACAAATGGAACGTTCTGCACACGAACAGGCTTTTCCAATCAAGGAGAAGCCTGTTCCTCCCGCAAACACCCCGCAGCCCAAGATGCGAGAGCATACACCGACCGCAGATGCACCTGTGCATCTGCCCCAGCATCCAGCTTCGCAAATTTATGAAAGACCGCAGAATGTTTATCAATTGCAGACAAATCGCTCTGTGCGTGAATTGGAAACATCAGTAAGGGAAAAGCCGCCTGTTTCCTCTCTGCGAGAACCTCCTGCTGCGCTAAAACCGGATACCACACAGTTCGCGCTTCCTGAAATCAAGACGAAAGAGTACATCCGAAAGAAACGAAAAAAACAACATCTTCTCAAGGAAGAAGCGAGCGGTATTGAAGATATGCTCACAGATTCCGAAACATTTTCGCCGGTCATCCGTACACGGGAAACTGTTCGTGAACAGCAAAAACTCCACGTTTCCCATAGTGCGGAGCAGGCACAGCCGGTCATGCCGCAGATTCGAACGCGGCAGCCGCAGGCGGCCTTCATGCGCGCCAATACAGAATCCGCGAAACCGGATGCCCCGCAGACACTGCTGCCGGACATCAAGAGCAAGCAAAAGTACATTGCAGCGCAGCAACCGACACAGGTAACGCCTGTGCAGACAAATCCGCAGCAGGCGTCTCAAAAAATGATTCAAGGTGATATGAAATTATGTCAACCGCTGTTGGCAAAAGAAACAGCCACTGCGCCAGCGGGCAAAAATGTTGCTCCGGCAAAGCCTGCGCGTGTTCAGAAACAGGCGCGACCGGCTTTCGTAAAAAAGCAGAAGATCAAAATGGCCCCGAAAGCGAAAATCAAGTCCGCCACATCTGCGGGAAAAGCCTTGCCATGCAAAGCGTCGGCGGCTGCTCCCAAGCAGGCCGCAACTGTCATCCGCAAAGGGCAGGTGCTTCGGGATACGGCGATCAAAACGGCGAAAGTAGCAAAAGAGGCCGGAAGGAAGGTCCTGCGGGCAATCGTGGCAGCGGCAGAAAAGCTGGCCGCAGCTATCGGCACAGGCGGCGCGGCGGCAGTTTCCGTTGTTGTGGTGATCCTGCTCGTGGGGATGCTGTTCGCTTCGCCGCTCGGAATCCTGTTCGCCGGTGAGGACACCGGCACGGAAATTAAAATCCCGGACGCGGTTGCGACGCTGAACGGCGAGTTCACCGACGAAATCTACCGCATCATGGAGGAGCATCCATACGATGAGCTGGATATGCAGGAGGGCATGGAAGCGGCCATGCTTCAAAATTGGCGGAATGTGCTGGCTGTGTACGCGGTCAAGGTCTCGACCGACGAAGAACATGGGCTGGACGTTATGACGATGGATGAGGAAAAACTCCAGCTCCTGCGGGAAATTTTCTTCAATGCCAACAAGCTCGAATACGAATTGACGACCAGAACCGTAGACGGCGAGCGGATTACAACGCTGCATATCTCTGTGCAGATCAAGGACGCCATGCAAATGGCAAACGAATACGGCTTTACCGCCCAACAGCGGGAAATGCTCGAAGAATTACTGAAGCCGGACTACGATGACATTTTCCTGTCCTTGATCGGTGATTATCAACCGGACGGCATGCCCATCGGCCCTGTCGACATTTCGGACATTCAGGGCACGCTGCCGGATGATCTTGATCCGCTGCGAGAATCCATTGTCCTGACGGCGTATCAGCTTCTTGGAAAGGTGACGTATTTCTGGGGCGGCAAAAGCCTCGTTCTCGGCTGGGACAGCCGCTGGGGAACGCCGACGACAGTCACTGCACCGGGCAGCGGTTCGACCGGCAAGGTGCTGCCATTCGGACTGGACTGTTCCGGCTTTGTGGACTGGACATTCTATAACGCCACGAGCGGTGCATACCTGCCCGGACGCGGTGGTGGCGCAGCCTCGCAGCATGGCTACTGCACCAACATTGCATGGTCAGACGCACTGCCCGGCGATCTCGTCTTTTATGCGGATGACAGTCACGTTGGAATCGTCTGCGGCTACGACAGCGTAGGGAATCTCCTCGTCATCCACTGCTCCGGCGGGCAGAACGGCGTGGTCGTGACCGGGCGCGAGGGCTTTGCCGTCGCAGCCAGACCGGATTTGTTTACGGATTAAGCTACGCTTTGAAACTGAGAAACTGAAACGCAAAAGAGGTGGAATATGAACGATACCATCACAGAGATCAACAAAGACACATTCTGGGGATTGATCCGGGAGGCGAAAGATGCCTGCGGTCAGGATATGTCTGCCATGGTGGAGTATCTGAAGGGACGTTTGGTATCTATGGGGGCAGAACAGGCACAGAACTTTCACGATATTACGCAAGCTTACGAAGATCTCGCGTACAAGTACGGCCTGTGGGATGCTGCCGAAATCATATCGGAATACGGCTGCAGTGATGACGGCTTTATAGACTTCCGCGCATGGCTGATTGCGCAAGGAAAAGAAGTCTATCTGGCTGCGCTGGCGGACCCGGATTCGCTTGCAGAGGTCGAGCCTTACGGGGATTGCAGCTTCGAGCAGATGAGCTATGTGGGAGAGTATGCCTACAGGCAGCTCACCGGCAAAAGCGCCTATGAGCAGACCGACCAGCGGGAATATAAGAGACTTGTGGCAGAACTGAAGCGGGACATTACCTACAAAGACGGCATCCAATTCCCCAGAGAGGGTGCAGAACTGAAACAATTCCTGCCCCGGTTGTGCGCCAAGTATCCGGATCGTTGGCTTGAACCACATTGGAATCTCGATCTGAAAGTAGTGCGAGAACTTTTCTACGCAGGGAAAGTGCATGGTCACCGGCAGCAGGTTTGCAAAAAGAAAAACCGAGGTCACGGCGGTGAGGCTAGATAATGAATACAGGTGCAAAGGCTTGCTTGTAAAATGGTATAATTTGCTTCGTTTGTGCGGCATTCTTTGTTGGCTCTGGTGAATAGCTTTCTTTCTCGTTTCCTGCGATACTTGGCGTACCAAATCGGAAGGAGATTGCAATGGAAGAAAGAAAAAACCTATGCGCTATGCTGCCGGTCGCGCTCCATGCCAGAGTCCGGCAGGAGCAGGAAAAAGCCGGGATGACCCTCAGCGACTACATAGAAACCATGATCACAGAATACTACGATTGGAAGGATGGAAAAATTATGACCAGAGAAATGAGAACCTTAGCCGCACAGATCCCTGCAGAACTCTTTGACCGCCTCGACCGCTACCTCAAGGAGCGTGGCATCAAGAAGAAGGACTTCTTAGTTGACATCATCACCCGCGCACTGGAAGAAGACGAAGCCGCCGAACCGGTTACAGAAGCATCGCCCCAGGACGAGCTGGAGGAACAGCCGGAAGCGGACGAAACCTGAACCAAAATCAAGCCCCCGCAGTCCAAGCCTGCGGGGGTAAACCTTTGTTACAAGCCGTCAGCCGACACGCGCCCGCGTGTCGGCTTTTCTGCGTCTCGGTAGGGACGCTGCACCAGAAACCATAAAACCCGCGCGTTGGCGCGCGTAACAAGCAGTACAATAATTGAAAAAAGAATCGACAGCCAGATATAATTATGATAATCTAAAAATATAATCACTTTTACCCTTTATATGACTGGCAGATGCAATGAGGGGGCATTCAATTTGACTCAAAATGAAAAAATAAATGCGCTAATCTATGAAGCCGACCATGAAGAACCACCCGAACGGCTTTTTCAATATACAAGTCTCGGTGTACTATCACTTATCCTGCAAAACAAAACTATACGCTTTAATTCATTGGAAAACCTTGACGATCTTGAAGAATCATCCTTACAGTTTTGTGACGATAATCCACCCGTAACATATGTAAGTTGTTGGACAAGTATTGTTGAGGAAAGTATTCCCATGTGGAAACTATACACTCAAATGACCGACGGTATAAGAATTGAGCTGCCAATCGGTCCATTTAAAGACCCACGTACGCAGAACGGGAATTGTGTTCCCGGCTCATACGACTATCGTGCAGCAAAGTGGATTCCAGTTTTACCTCCAAGCCGAGTAGATCCTGAATTAGTTTACATGGCGCAGCCTTATTCGTTGAATCATCCAAACCGAGTCATATATCGGGACGATCTGACCGCCTCGGAAATAGTTGCATCGGAAGCCAGTGGACAAAACGCAGTAGTTACTCACAATGGAGCTATCGCACGTTTCAAGCGGAATAATTGGGATTTCCAACAAGAATTTCGTTATATTGTAATACTTCAGCGCGCACGCAATAATATCCCGCTTAAACCATATTATGACGCAGATTTAGACGACGCTGCTATAAGCAATATGAAGATTATTGTTAGCCCAATGTTCTCAGATAGTAACTATCTGCTTCTCGACGCGCTGCTTAAAAAATACGATTACGGAATAAAATTCAACGAGAGTGATCTCAAGGGCAAAATCAAATTAAAATAGCAACCAACCCCAAAACAGCCGTCAGCCGACACGCGCCCGCGTGTCGGCTTTTCTGCGTCTCGGTAGGGATGCTGCACCCTGAAACCATAAAGCCGCGCGTTGGCGCGCGTGTGACGAAGTGCGAAAACAGATGTACAGGAGGTAAGAAAACACAAATGCTATCTGAGCACCAAAACAAGAACGCAAATTATCTCAGAATCCTTATGACGCTCCGCGCCCTGCGGCAGCGCGGAGACATTACGGAAAAAGAATACCGTAGAGCAAAAAAATATTATCAGAACCTGACCGGCGCGGACATTGTCCTTACGGATTAAACTGTAATTTGCACGGTTTCCACAAGAATTCGCACTGCCGTTTCAGCGTTTGGTAGAATTCGGAACCGCTTGAAAGATATCAGTAGACTTGAACCTTTTCTCGGATATACTTGTCGTTGACAAACGGCACAGGAGGTTAGAAAAATGCCAGTTGCAAAACTGATTGCACCGACGACGAAGCAGGAGATCCCCAAGCTGCGCGTGGCGGCATATTGCCGCGTGTCCTCAAACTCCGCAGATCAGCGAAATTCCTTTGCAACGCAGGAACATGTTTATACGAAATACATTGCAAAGAAGCAGGAATGGGAGCTGGTCGACATTTTTGCCGACGAGGGTCTCAGCGGCATGAAAGCGGATAACCGTCCGGAATTTCAGCGGATGATCCGGATGTGCGAGCTGCACCAGATCGACCTGATCCTCACGAAATCCGTCTCCCGCTTTGCCCGCAACGTCAAAGAGGCGCTGAGCTACACGCGAAAATTAAAGCTGCTCGGCGTTGGGGTGCAATTTGAAGAAGATGGCGTCAACACACTGGCGATGGCCGACGAGATGTTGCTCAATACGTTTGCAGCCATTGCGCAGGAGGAATCCAAGTCCATCTCGCAGAACCAGCGGCTGTCCATTGTCAAACGGATGGAGTCGGGGGAATACATCGCAAGCAATGCACCGTATGGATATCGGCTAATTGATAAAAAACTTGTTATCTATGAACCGGAAGCCGAGGTCGTTCGTTGGATATTTGCAGCGTACTTAAATGGAATGTCGACGGTTGAAATTGCACACGAATTAAGCGCAAAAAGCGTTCTGACAAAGGGGAAGAAAGAACAGTGGAAAGCGAACAGAATCGCGTATATCTTGTCCAATGAAAAATACGATGGGGATACACTATTCCAGAAATACTATGGCGAGGAAACCGTGCCATTCAAAAAACATCGCAATTATGGAGAGATGGATCAGTTTTTTGCGTACAATACCCACGATGCAATTTTACCACAGGGAATGTTTCAGGCTGCACAAACACTACTTCAGAGCAGAGGCAGGAAGTTTGGAAGGAAAATGTCTCAATCAGAATACCCTCTTACAAGCCGCATTCGGTGTTCCGAGTGCGGCGCTTTCTATCATCGGAAGGTGCGGAACGGAACGGTCAAATGGGTCTGCTCCAGACACGCAGCAGACACAACCGCCTGCAATTCCGGCTATTACAGTGAGGAACGTATTTACGACGGCATCATCACCATGATCAACAAGCTGCGCTTTTGCGAAGAAGATATCCTTGGTCAGACGATTCAGAAGCTGGAATTTGCCGCCGCAGCCTATAAGCGGAATAACAGAGCAGCCAGCCAGCTCAGTCAGAGCATTGCCGAACTGAACGCAAAGCTGCTTGCACTGGAGCGGCTTCGCACAAAGGGATACCTCGCCGCAGATATTTACCATACGCAGGCGCGGGAGATCCGCCAGCAGCTCGATAAACTGAAAACCGAGCGATACAGCAGCTTTGAGTCCAAGATTCTCACCATGCTGGAAGATGTCCGAAAGCTGAAATCCCTGATTGACGAGCTGGAACAGCCGCTGGAAGTGTTCGACGAGAAGCTGTTCCATGAGATTGTTACCGACATTTGCATCAATCACCATGACGAAATGACGGTAACGCTGCTTGGCGGACTCAGATTTACAGAACAGATTTAAGAGGGACGGGTATGAAAAAGATTCGATATTTACCGTTTGGCTACACCATCCGCAACGGTCAAACCGTGATCGACCAGCAGGAGGCCGAAACTGTGCGCGGCATTTTTACGGCATATATTCACGGGGCATCGCTCAAGGAGATTGCGGAAGATCTCACAGCGAAAAACATCCCATACACAGAGCGAAGCTGCGTTTGGGACAAGGCGAGAATCTCTCGGATACTAGAAAACGCCAAATACACCGGCGATGCTGAATTTGACGCGATCATCGAAGACGCTGTCTACGAGGAAGCGGTCGCAGCCAAAAGCGCACGGCGCTGGAATCGGGCCGTTACAGAATGTGAAGGAATCCGGCAGCTCCTCGACCATATCCGCTGCGGAAATTGCGGCGCGCCCATGCTCCGGCACATCAACTCCAAGCGGGCCGTCCGGGAAAGCTGGACGTGCAGCAACACTGCCTGCGGCCTGCGGGTGCGAATCAGCGATGGTGAACTGCTCCAAAAGGTCACGCTGCTTATGAACCGTATCATTGAAAACGCCGATCTCCTGCTGCCACATGAAATAGTGCGGCGCACAGATTCTCCTGCGGTGCAGGAGCTGCAGCAGCAGATCGCAAATGAGATGTTGCGGGAGCAGCCGGATGAGCAGCGGATCGTAGACCTGCTGCGCGAGATTGCAGGCCAGCTTTATCGGCAAACCAATGCAAAAACACAGATCGCCGCGCAGATTGCCAGAAAACGCGCCGCTTTGATGCACCCACAGGATGCGTTCAACAGCGCCTGCTTTTCCAGCCTGATTGACGCCGTCTCCCTTTCCGCGGGAGGCAGCGTCATTCTGCATACAAAGACACAGACCGAGATTTATGAAAGCGAGGATAAACCGAATGGAAGTACAGAAAATCCCAAAGCGGACAGTCACCCTGATTGAACCGAAGAAGTCCATCCTTGTAGACAAGGAGAAATATCACCAAAAGCGAGTGGCGGCCTACTGCCGCGTCTCCACAGACTCCGAAGAACAGCTTACATCCTATCAGAACCAGATGCGCGTTTATACAGAAATGATCGCCGCCAGGAAAGAGTGGGAGTTTGCCGGCCTTTATGCCGATGAGGGCATTTCCGGCACAAGGGCGGACAAACGCCCGGAGTTCCAGCGCATGATCCGCGACTGCCAGAACGGGAAAATCGACTATATCATCACAAAATCCGTCTCCCGATTCGCCAGAAACACGGTAGAGTGTCTGGAATATATACGCTCACTGAAAGCGCAAGGCATTGGGATTTTCTTTGAGGAACAGAACATTGACACGCTGAAAAGCGACAGTGAATTGTATCTTGTCATTTACGCAGGCTTTGCGCAGTCCGAATCCGAGAGCATCAGCAAGCACATCACATGGACCTACCGCAAAAACTTCGAGGATGGGAAAGTGAGCTTTCAGTACAAGCGGCTGCTGGGCTACCGGAAAGGCGAGGATGGCAAACCGGAGATCGTGCCGGAGGAAGCGGCCATCGTAGGACGGATTTTTGAAATGCTTCTCGCTGGACAGCCAGTGGGACTTATCGCGCAGACACTCCAATCCGAGAACATTGAGATTCCCGGAAAGGACCTCAGCTTCAGCAAGAACATGATTATGAACATCCTGCGGAATGAAAAATACTGCGGTGACAGCATTCTTCAGAAAACCGTGACCGTAGACTGCATTTCCAAAACACGCAAAGCGAATCACGGAGAAGCGCCGATGTACCTTGTCGAGAACAGCCACCCGGCGATCATCAGCCGCGACATTTTCCACCGCACACAGGAAGAACTGGCGCGGCGAAAGGCCCTCCGACCAAAATCGGATAAGACGTCTATTACCCAAAGCGGGAAATACTCCAAATACGCGCTGAGCGAGGTGCTGCACTGCGCCGAATGTGGCAGCCGCTACAAGCGTGTGACATGGAATATCCGCGGAAAGAAGAAAATCGTCTGGCGCTGCGTCAGCCGATTGGATTACGGAAAGAAATACTGCAAGGATTCCGTCACAGTGGAGGAAGCCGCCCTGCATGGGGCCGTTGTCCGGGCGCTGAACCGCTTTCACGCGGAGGACGAGTCCACCTACCTCACGCTTATGAAAGCCACCATCGGAGAAGCCATCGGCATAAATGGCGGTTCGGAGGAAATTGACCTACTCACGCGCCGCATCGATGCGCTGAACAAACGGATGCTGGAACTGGTCAACGAAACCGTTGCGGCTGGGAAAGACGTAGAAAGCAGCGAGGATGAATTCAAAAACATCTCCGATCAAATCGAGCAGCTTAACCGCCGCATTGCCGCAATTCAGGAGAGTGTGCGCGGCGATGCCACGCGGCAGGCGCGGCTGGAGGAAATTCAGAGCATCATCGCCAAGCGCAATGCGAATGAAACACAATACGACGACAGCATCGTGCGCCAGATGATCGAGTGCATCAAGGTACATAATGATGGAAAGCTGACGATCATTTTCGGCGGCGGGTATGAGATCGAGGAAACACTATAGAAAGCCAGATCGCAAGACACAGAAAAAACTGGAGGTATGTGCACACTTTTGCAAGAGTTTTCTCTGAGAGGTTGGTATCACATTTTGATACCATCCAGAAAAAACAGATAAATATTTTCTGCAGAGCGAGACTTTGCCGAATTCTCCTGTATAATAAGGAAAACTGACAAAGGAAATAGAGTTATGATTTATTACATTGCAGATATGCATTTTGGACATACGAATGTGCTCCGTTTTGATAATCGCCCATTTTCAGATACCGCGCAGATGGATGATACGCTGATTCAAAACTGGAATGAACGAGTTGCAGATGACGATACCATCTATATTCTGGGCGATGCGTTCTGGAAAAACGAAGAAAACAGTATTCGAATCATCCAGCAGCTCAACGGTCATAAGCACCTGATTCAAGGAAACCACGACCGCGTGAAAGGAAAGCTCCGCCCTTATTGGGAGAGCATCGAGCAGTACGCAGAGGTCAACGATGAGAATCGGCTGGTGATTCTGAGTCATTACCCGATTCTGTTTTATAAGAACCAGCATTATGGCGCGGTCATGCTATACGGTCATGTACATAATACACGCGAGTGGAAACTCGTTGAGAAGTGGAAGAACGAGCAGTGGGCGATGGGCATTCCAAGCAGATTGATCAATGTCGGCTGCATGATGGATTACATGAGATACACACCGCGCACACTGACGGAGCTGCTGGACGCCAACCCGATGCCGGAGATTGCCAGAGATCGCAAGGACGGAAGCGCAGTTGAAAGCGCGGAGCAGCAGAACAAGCGGGAAAGGACGTGGGATCTGAATGAAGGTTACACCGCTGAAAAAACAGAGTAAGAAAAACCAGCGCAAATTTCATGCAGCCAAGCGCGGTTCATGGAACGGCGTCTCCCCAATCACCCGTGTTGTGCAGAGCAAGCGGATTTATGACCGGAACCGCACAAGGCAGGAAAGCCGTCAAAGTGGAGATCGTTGACAGAATCGTGCAGACCGCACAAAATTCCATAAATCCCACAATATCTTTTTTGGTTGCACAGCAGCAACCAGCAGTATGAAGCAGCAAGCTCCAAAAACCTTGCCCCAAAAAGCTGAAACCATTGAAAACACTAGAAAAACCGCTGATATCTTAATTGGTGCAGCTTGCCATAAAAATGCCGCGACAAACGTCGCGGCATTTTTATATTTTCGCAGCATTGAAAGAAAGAAAAAAGGAGACTGGCAGCAGTGCACAGTCTCCAAGGATGTAGTCAGCAAAGTTTGCAAGACAGGGCTGACCGCAGTGGTTTTATTATAGTGGGATTCCGGAATGCTGTCAAGATGAAAATAACAGAAAGAAACATTTCTTCCGAAAACAAGAATCGACAAATTTCGCATATTTCTCTGTAAAAATGAGAATTGATACTTGACAACCGTGTGCGTTATCATTATAATGAAAAAGCTGCATCGGGGTGTAGCGCAGATGGTAGCGCGCATGGTTCGGGACCATGAGGCCGCGAGTTCAAGTCTCGCCACTCCGACCATAATGTGGAGGCAAAAAAGATGTCTCCTGCGAAAAGCCCGAATATATCGGGCTTTTTTGCTACCCAAACGGCGATTTTTCTCTGTACCAAAACACAGATGTAAAATCGCCGTTTTCCCTTTGTGGATAGACTTGAACTCCCGAAAAGTAAATATCAGATACACAGGCAGATAGAAAGCAAAAATCTATCTGCCTTTTTTATTACCCTAAAAAGGAGAAATCAGATATGCGGTCCTTTATTTCTCTGCACAAGGAAAATTGGCGCAGTCACAGCTACGCTGCCGCCCGCTGTGTCGGGGATCAGGTGCTGTTTCAAATGCTGAAAGCGAATTCCAATATCGACACCGTCTATCTCTGCATGGACAACGATGTCGCAGGTCAGGCGGCGAACAAAAGGATATCCGACAAACTCTTTAGCAAAACGAATAGTGCGGAGTTTGCGACGACGAAGTGACAGGTGCCACCTGTCATGACGGAAGGAGAAAGTGAACTTACCCAACTGAAAAATAACTACAGCAGAAAGGAAAGACAAATAACTCTATCAAGGCAGAGTATAAGATGGAATCAGTTCGACTTGTGCAGGTCAAAGACCGCCCTTTTTCTCTGTTGTGGGTAAAAAGTGTGGCTTTTGTGCAAAGCCTTATAAGAGGCAGTTGAGAAACAGACGGATTTATGCTATAGATTAATTTGAAAAGGTATACCCAAGGAAAAACAAAAACGAATGAAGGCGAAATGGGGTCTGTTTATGACCGAACAGAAAAAGA
>ERZ773157.482-NODE-482-length-47982-cov-9.201786_pt1 | contig 47982 bp, 47 predicted proteins | sample MGYA00511480_ERZ773157 | MGnify/ENA primary metagenome ERZ773157 (study PRJEB29015, sample SAMEA2737863) | human gut metagenome | biome: human gut; feature: human-associated habitat; material: faeces | place: China | collected 2012 ... | reverse complement strand
TGCCGCTGGCTTCTCTTGCACGCTTGATGGCGAGCCCTATATCGTGAAAATCAAAGCGTCTTTCATCTCGTTCTATCTTCATAACATCACCTGATATGATTTTACATTTCATGTGATATTATTTGAACGACTGTATATTTCATACTACTGACTATTTAACTTCATATTAGCATGATTGAAATTATTCGTTTGACCGTATATAATTATTCATGATTGATTTTTGGAGGTGGAATATGGATTTTATTTCGGTACAAGATGCTGCAAAGAATTGGGGAATTTCAGAACGCCGCATACAGAAATTATGCGAAGAAAATCGTATAGAGGGTGCCGTAAAGTTTAGTAGACTGTGGCTCATACCTCGAAATGCTCAAAAGCCCTCTGATCGCCGTCGCAAAGAATTGCCCAAAATTGAAAATATCATTGAAAGTTATGGGCAATATGTTTACAATTTGGCGTTAAAATTATCGGCTAACCCCGAATATGCAGATGACCTAACGCAAGAAACTTTTATTAAAGCGTGGCTCCACATAAAGGAGCTTAGAAGTCCAGAAGCGATCAAGAAGTGGCTTCGGATAATTTGTATCAACGAGTTTCGTATGTCATTACGCAAACAACAACGAGAAAATAATGTTGAATACTTTGAAAGTATTGAAGAATTAGAACGGGATGGTAAGTTATTAGTTACGCCTCCATCTATTCAGTTGGATGAAGTAGAAGCAAATGAAGAAGTGATAAAACTGCGCGATGGGTGCTTTTTAGCTATGACAAGAAAGTTATCGCTTAATCAAAGAATAGCGTTTTCCTTAGTTGATATGTTTGGCTTATCAATACAGGAAGTAAGCGAAATATTAGATGTTACTCCTAAAGCTGTCAAGGGATTATTATATCGCGCAAGATTGAATTTGGAGTCATTTTTTCAAGGGCATTGTAGTTTTTTAGATATAAATAACCCATGCACCTGCAAGGAATGGATTGAATTTATGAATACAAGAAATTCAATCCAGAAAAAAATGAGGCAATCCCTCACTGTGTTAAACTACAAGCAAAATGGTTATGTTCAAAATACAAAGACTACGCAAATGATATTGCATTATTATCATAACATTCCTGATCAAAGGCCAAGTCAAAAGTGGTTTGATGGGATTATATTGCTTGTAAAAAAATTTTATGGAAATTGTTAGTGAGGCCGAGTCTTTGCCTTCGTTTGAGCATCTATTATTATGAAACTAAAAATTCAAGATTGCAGAAAGGCTTTTTTATGGATAAGGGATACTTACAACACTTAGTTGACACAATCACTGACAAAGACAATTTGAAAAAGGTTAAGGAAGAAGCTCTTAAATTAAGTAGATCCTATTCACCCGATGAATATATCCAAATAGCTTCGGAATTGTATTGCTCAGAATATTTTCAAATTCAAGAAATCGGTGTGCTCCTATATGGTTATGCAAGTTCAATGCGCCCAACTGCATTAAAGTTTTTGAGCGAAACTGTAAGTACACATCCGAGTTGGAAAGTCCAAGAAGTTTTGGCTATGGCTTTTGATATATATTGTTCTACAAACGGATATAAAAACTCTTTGCCAACTATTAAAGAATGGTTGCAAGATAGTCGCCCTAATGTCCGCCGAGCTGTTTCGGAGGGACTTCGTATATGGACAAACCGCGATTATTTTAGAGAAAATCCTCAAATTGCAATTTCCCTCCTATCCAATTTGAAAGCAGATAACAGCGAATATGTCCGAAAATCAGCAGGGAACGCACTAAGAGATATAAGCAAGAAATTTCCTACACTTATAAAAGAAGAAATCTCTACTTGGGATGTTTCGGACAAAAAAGTGGCACAGGTTTATAAGTTGGCGTATAGATACATAGCAGAGAAAAGTGTTGATAGATAGTCACAACGGCAATAGAGTCAAACCAAACATATAGAAGTACAACCGCTCAACGGGATAATAAAAAAACCGTTGTTTCGGCGGCTGAGTTTCTATGCGCCAAAACAAAATACAGTAGCCTTACGGCGGTTTTGAAATAGCAATTTCAAGCCGCCGTTTTCTTTTTAAATAGCAGAAATACGGAGGGTGTATTAAAGTCACCTTTTTTAAGACACGGCGGTTCCCGGGAGGTATTGCCGTGTCCTTTTTATTATTTCATTGTTCGCGTGATCTGCACCAGCTAAAAAAAGCGTAGCCCCTCCATCGGAGCAGTCCGGCTTTGAATATGAAATTAAACAGTACATAACCGATAATACTTTTTCGTGCGCTTGTGCGGCCTTGTGTCGCACAGGCGCATTTTGCTTTCCAGACTTCGAGACAAAGTGTCCCGAGGTGCGGTGCCGTTCTCCGCCGTTACTCCATTTCGTTTCCGACCAACCCCGAACAAACTGAAATGGAGGATTTTACGATGACTACTATCAATTTGAAAGATTTTTATTATTGGTACACGCAGGATCAGCTTATCGAAGTTTCTGACGAGGTGGCCGAGGTATTCAAGGCCGATGCCCGCTATGAAATGGCCTACCAGCGGCGGCTCTCCCGGCACAAGGCGCAGTATTCTCTGGACTGCGATGACGGGATTGAGTATTCCGCTTGCCTGCATGAGCCGACCCCGCAGGAGCTCCTTGAACGGATGGAAACCTTTCTTCGTCTGTGGAACGCTCTCAATTCTCTGCCGGAGATCCAGGGCCGCAGAATTGACGCACATATCATTCTTGGCAAGTCGATTAAGGAAATTGCCGAGGCCGAGGGCGTACATGAGGAGTCTATTCGCCAGTCGATCAAGCGTGGCCTTGAACGCATGAAAAAAACTTTTTGATTTTTTCTTCTTAACCCACTTGGAATTGATGAAAAAATGTCTCGGTTTATGAGAGGAGGTTTTCTTCCTAACGCAAGGGAATAACGGCAACCCTGAGTAAGTACGTGGAGCCAGACGGTGGGTGCGCGGTGACATTTCCCAAAAGAGATTGAGCGAACAACACCAACACTGTAAATGGGCCCGGCCATCCCAAGGCCATGATCCGGCGCTGAACAGGTTGGCTGCCTGTTCCTCCGGGCTTGTCGCTTTACTTGCGTTGAGAGCGCCGCACAGAAAATAACGATTGTCTTTGGACAGGCCAAGTAAATATGTGCGGCGCTCTCTAATATTCAAAAACTATAATAAACCTCGAGACAAAGTGTCCCAAGGTGGAGTAAGGCAACAGGCCAGCATCCCGGTGGTGCTGGCCTGTTGCGTTTCCCCACCAAACAGCGGGAGGCGTTCTATCAATCTGCGAAGGAGGTTTACCGTGAAATTAACTACACAGGAACTTGAACAAATGAGAAGCGTTGACATTGGCGCGGTGGCTGCCGAGTCCCTGCCTGATGTGAGCGGTATGACCTTTGACAATGCGCTTTCCCGAAAGGAGCGCATCTCTCGATTTTTGCAGACTGTCAAAAATCCATACTGCTTTTGCATCGGTGGTGTTGGCGTGAAAATTGAATTTGCTGAAAGCGGGCCATCTCTCCAAGATAAGCTGACGGATTTCCTGCTGCGGCAAAGAAGCGGGCTGTAACTTCGGTTACAGCTCGTTTTGCTTCTTCGAGACAAAGTGTCCCGAAGCGGAGGCATCCTTGTTGTCCTCCCCGGACAGAGTTATAATATAAGTGTAATGTGATAGGGAAGGAGGAACAATGGCACGAGCAAAAAACAGAGGGTATCAGCAGAGTTTCTCTCCCTCTTACACAATCCGCCGCTGGCGGCTGGGCATCTATATCCGGCTTTCAAAGGAAGATTTGAAAAAAGGAAAAGACGATAGCAACAGCGTAAAGAACCAGCGTGACCTACTGAACGATTTTTACCGACGCAACATTGACGAGTTTGAAAGCATCACGGAATATGTGGATGATGGTCATACTGGAACGGACGCCAACCGTGAAGATTTTCAACGGCTCTTGGCGGATGTCATGAGTGGTAAAATCAACTGCGTTATAGTAAAAGACCTGTCCCGCTTCGCACGAAATTATAGCGATGCCGGAAGTTTGATCGATAACCTGTTTGTTCAAATGGGTGTTCGCTTTATCAGCCTTGCTGAGAATGTGGACAGCTACAAGAACCCCGACAGCGTTTCAAATATCATCGTTCCCATTACAAACGTGATGAACGATAATTACTGCTATCAGACTTCCAAAAAGATCCGGCAGGTATTTGATTACAAACGGCGCAACGGCCAGTATATCGGAGCATTTGCTCCTTACGGCTATGTAAAGCACCCAAAGGACAAGCACAGGCTGATTGTTGATCCCGATGCTGCTGAAAATGTCAAACTCATTTTCACAATGCTTATTCAAGGGTCATCAAAACGTGCTATCGCGCTGTACCTGAACGAACACGGCGTACCGAGCCCCTCGGCTTACAAGGTACAAAAGGGCTTGCCTGTTTCGACAAGAGGGTATGACGATCCTATGTGGGGAGCCCGCATGATCCACTCCATTCTTACCAATCCGACCTACACCGGGGACTTAGCCCAAGGCCGGAGCCGGGTGAAAAGCTACAAGGTACACCAGATTGAAGCTGTTCCCCGCGAGGAATGGGTGGAAGTGGCTGGAACACATGAGGCCATTATCGACTATGAAACTTTCGATAAGGTACAGGCTCTCTTACAGCGTGATACCCGTACTTCCCCGAAAGGCCGTGAGGTACATTTATTCAGCGGCTTTCTGAAATGTGCCGATTGCGGGCGGGCCATTACCCGATGCGTTAGCAAGAACAACAATGTATATTATTCTTGCTCAACCTACAAGAACCGTTCCCGGACAGCCTGCACCATGCACTCAATCAAGCATGAACGGCTGGAGGCTGCTGTTTTGTTCGCTGTACAGCATCAGGTACATTTGGCTGTTTCCTACTCGGAAATCGTCACGCAGATCAATTCCGCTCCAATCAAAAAAAGCCAGTCTTACCGACTGGACGATCTGATAGCTGCAAAAGAGCGGGAACTGACAAAGATAACACGCTACAAGCAATCTCTTTATCAGGACTGGAAAGACGGTGAAATCACCCAGCAGGAATACCGGGATATGAAGGCTGACTATGAACGGCAGACTTCTGATATTTCCGCGGTGCTTACCCGGCTGAACGCTGAACGCGCAGAACTGGCAAACGGTGTGGACAACGAGCATCCTGCACTGGTAGCCTTTATGAAGTATCAGAACATTGAAGCCCTCAACCGTGAAATCTTGGTTGAACTTGTGGACTATATCAAGGTCTATGAAAACGGCAATATCAGCGTGAAATTCAAATTTGCTGACGAGCTCCGCAAGATTGCCGAGTACATTGAAATCAACACTACGGAAGATACCGCAGTAGCGGGCTAACCCCCGCTACGAACCCCTTTGACAGTGTGTTTTCCTAATAGGCGCTAATCATACGTTGATGCTATTGAAATCAACACATCTTTTCCTCTGTTAACACTGCAACCTTCCATACATAACTCATTTTTCTTTTTTATGTATTTTTGTAACAGTATCTTTTCACTTCTTATAACCTTATACGCCTCTATCAACTCATTTTCATTGTGGCATATAATCATGTCATCTTTCCAATTATCAAGCGTTGAAATAATTGCTTTTGTGATTATTGGATACTGAATATCATGGGGAATTTCGCCTTTATTGACTGTCCATGTTTTCAAATAGGATATTCCATGTTTTTCAGCCATCTTCAATATATTATACTTATTTTGATAAGTAGCCACTCCACCTTTTTGGCCACAATTGAAAAAATAGAAATCGTCCTTTAATTCGTCATAATGTTCATCCAAATAATTTTCAATTTGATCATCAGATGTAAAAATAAAATTATCTTTTCCAGAAAATTCTGCCTTTAATACTTCATACCCTTCTTCTATATTATTCACAAAGTATATCTTGTTAAAGTATTTGCTTTTTGATGTAATTTTTCTGTTATTCTTTATTATAATTCCTATAGGTTTAATTCCGGATTCTCCCAGAGATCGTGCAATTCCCAAGGGATTATAATGTTCAAAACCAAATATTATATAATTCATTTATTTTTACTCCTCATAAAATCTATTTTTCTTTTTACTTTTTCAATCAGTACAAAGCCCTTAAATAGGCACATATCGCAAAAATCAATCCATTTATTTGGATTTGAATTTAACTGCCTTACGCAATTCAATTTGTTTTCATTTCTTTGAGTCGCTTGGAAAACTTCTATCTCTGAAATACATGTTTTAGATAATGAGCGTATTTCTATTTGAGAACACTGTACCATATCAATATTCAAAAGAGTTGGCTGACCATATGGCATCAAAGAGTCCACCTTCAATGTCTGTTCTCCGAGATGTATTTCAATGTTGCACTTTTCTATATAATCAAGCATTGGGTTTCCATGCAACACTATTTGTTCAACCGTTTTTTCCCCGTTAAACACTATATTTATACACGGATTCAAGTCTGAATCATCTGGCTTCCATAACCCTTTTGAATAATCTATCTTCAAAGGATCTTCGGTAATAATGTCATTCGTATCAATAACCTTTAAATCATTGATTTTTGTTGAATCTCCGGAGGTAGCTGTTATTTTTGCATCTCTAATCAATAAATTATCTGTTCTTTTTTCCCAAAAAACATTATCTGCATTAATAACTCTTCTTGCATGCAGTACTGCATATTGACTCTTATGACATTTCAATGCTTTAAATGGCGTTTTCAAAAAAATAAAACCATTTTCATCTTGGCTATTTAAAGAAATTCTGTCTTCCCCTTTATATGAAACATTGCTTAATGGCATTTTAGCCATTTTTGTTTTTTCTAAATCAGATGCCGAGTAGTCATCTATTCCATACCACGATGTTTCATAACAAAATCCCTTCAAATATAGCGGTGTATACGTTTTGATTTCATTCATAATGTTAAATACAGCTTCATCTAACGCCAACGATACCATTCTATGATCCGAATGGAAATCAAAATCCGTCCCTATAATCACTTCTGGCATCAATGTTCTTAGAATTTCTTCAAACTTTAATACTATATTTTTGTCCCCATCTGTAAAAAAATGGTGTCCAGTCCTATTAGGTGTATCCGGTAATCCCAGAAAAATAACATTATCTTTTTCTATTCCGTACACAGCACATGCATTTATGGCTTCTTTTTTCCTAATCAAAGCCTTATCAGGATTTGCATCTAACGACGAATATACGATATATACATCATATTGTTTTACCAAATACGATAATATATTACCTGCTAAATTCGTTTCATCATCTTGATGAGGTACAAATATTACCAGTTTTTCCATATTTTCACCAACCTCTACTCATAATATAATTTCTTTATAACAATATTTGAAAAACACCTCTCTTTTCAGATAGGGAATTATATAAAAATAATGCCAAACTTATTTCAACAAAAATAATCAAACATGTCATCTCAAAATTTCCTAAATCTACATATTTATCAAATAAGTAAAGAAATACTAAATGTGTAAGATAAATCCATTCACTTGCATTCCTAAGCCATAAGGAAAATCTTCTTTTTATTTTTATCATTGGAATATTTAATGACAAAAAGGCAATGCAACCTACCGTTACAATTCTCCCAATATTCCATAATATTGAATATGATTCAACCACATAATATGTTAATAAAAATGTACTTGCTGTCCCTACCCCCCAAAAAGGTAATGACAGTATTTAATTTTTTGCCTTAAAGTTAATTTTTCTCAATAACATTCCTGTAGCAAAATAGCCTATGCCTGCACAATTTCCATACATGATCCTACTAGTATATACTTCTGAACTAGTTGATTTTATGGAAAAAATCAGAGACATGGTAAAACATAAGAGAATTTCCACTTTATCTCCAAATTTAAACAATTCAAATATATAAAGAATAGCGCATATAAAAATCAACGACCATAGATACCATAATTGCCATGAATATGGATGCTGTCCTAATTGAAAGAATCCCTCACTGTAATTATGTAGGCATTCTTGTATTGACCAACCACTTTCCATGTATATTTGTATACAGATTGGAAGATAAATTGCAGACCATAGTATATACAGTTTTGCAATATGCTTCGAATACTTCACCAATTTATCTTTCTTGATCAGTTTATCTTCACATGAAAAAAAATATCCACTATACACAAAAAAAATCGGGACTGCTAAATTAAATATTGAATTAAACAGCTTTCCTATTTCTGCTGGCATTAGTGATGTAATCCCTGTATGAATACATACAACCATAATAGAAAGGATAAATTTCATAATATCGACATTAGATTTTTGCTCCTTTTCAACGTCATTTCTCATTTACTTGTACAATACCTCCGTTTAAAGGATATCAATATACTGACCACATAATTCTAATCACACTGTAAAATACTCTCTTTTTGATGAGGTACAAATATTACTAGTTTTTCCACTCAATCACTACCTTTCAATACAACTTTAGCAGCATCTTTCCATATAAAAACAAAGAAATTATTTGATATGATTTTAGAAAAAATAACTTAATCACACTTTGTATTATATATAACCGCTTTATCAGAGAATTACTTATAACATTTATGGCCACCACTTTTAATTCTTCATCACAATATTTCCAATAAACCCATTGATTCGAGTATATATATCTGAACAAAATTTATTTCCAAATATGAGAATCGTTGCTGCTGTAATAATAACTGCTGATATTAATCCTATTCCCATATGTTGTGTTAAATAATATGTACCAGCTACTTTTCTAATAATATTATAGCCAGCTTTTACCGAAAACGCTGATGCAACATAAATTACAACTGTTCGGCTTCCGTACTTTGTATACCACGTCTTTTTGTCTGGGAGCAAATTTATCATGCATAAGGCGGCCATAAATCCAATACCATAAGAAAATATGCGAATTATAATGCCCTGTAAATTACTCATTCCAGAAGCATTGTAACATTGTATATTTTCATATGACTTGACTGGAACCAATGCGTTAATTTGTAATAATATAACAGCGCATGCCATTAATATAGATAATAGTATTGCATATCGTTTGGGTACTTTTCTGATTTTTCTCACTCTTACTTCATCCAGCATGCCGCCAATAATAAAATACGGGGAAAAAGCAATCATTCGCGAGATTGACATAAAACGATCAGCCTCACGAATTACTCCTATATATAAACCAAATAGTAACGCCCACAACCACAGCCCTTTTATTTTCTTCAAATCATTAATTAATAATCTCCAAATCAATAGACTAAAAAAATACCAAAAAATATACCTCGGCAAAAAAACATTTACGAAAAATGTTCTTTCAGTCCATATGGCATAAATGGTATTAAATATGAAATAAGGTATCCCACAATTAACAATAATTTTTTTGCTTTCGCTTGTGCCCCCCGAAAAATATCCCGATATAAATATAAAAACCGGCATATGGAATGAATAAATACAGGCTCTTATAATTCCGTACTCATGTTCCAAACTGATTTCTTCCAAAGCATGACCAAATACCACCAATATTATCAATACCATTTTCATATTATCAAACAATGGGCTTCGCTCTTTTACTTTCACAACTAATCCTTCCATAATAATGGTATTAAGCTGTCCACAGAATTCTAATCAATCTATAAATTATTTTCTTTTTAAAATTCATATTACTTTCTCTGCAATAATTCCAAGTCTGTCTGTACACAGTTTTTAGATATTTTTTTGCCTCTTCTTTTTCATCATGATTAACTTTGGGGATCAATTTATAATATGCCAAAACTGCCTGCTTGCAAAAATAAGAACTTACATATGGCAATATTTCATAGTCTTGGTTCTCTTGAAAATATTTAACAACCGAAGCATCTGCGTCTACTCCATCCTTAATCTTTTTCAAGCTTACTCTTGCTGACATTATGCTTTCGGGTCGTATTCTATAGAAATACAAAGGTTTGTCTAGCAATGCAATTTGATTTGAATTCAAAAACAACTTATACGTTGTGAACGTATCTTCATAAATTCTTCCAAAAGGATATTGAACACTATCAAATAATTTCCTGCTATATAATTTATTCCATGCTACAAAGCCAAACTTCCCAGCTTGGCCAAGATATATCTGCTTTATCAATTCTCTCCCAGATATTACTTGAGCATCATCCTGGTTATTAGAACCACTAATCTCATCTTCATTTGAGAATTTACTATATGCACATGCCGCTATCATAGCGTTTGATTTTATACAGCATTCATAAAGTTCTTCAATAAAGCTTTGTGCAATCAAATCATCTGAATCAACCAAAGCAATATATGTCCCTGAAGAGGCTTGAATTCCAACATTTCTCGCGTCCGATAATCCGCCATTCTTTTTATGAATTACTTTTATTCTGCTATCTATTTTCGCATATTCATCGCATATATAGGGACTTTGATCCGTTGAGCCATCATCAACAAGAATAATTTCCAAATTCTTATAGCTTTGCCCAATTACAGACTCAATACATTCTTTTAAATATAATTCAACGTTGTATATTGGCAAAATTACAGAAACAAGTTCATTACTCATTACAAAACTCCTACTATTTTTCTTTAATCTTTTTTTCTAACCAGTCCACAACCCTTCTGGACGCATTTCCATCATCATATAGTGGATATCTTTCAAAATATCGATTTACTTTATCAAAATAACTTTTTTGATCATAGTTTTTAATATTTGTTAGCATTTCCTCATTTGATGTTGCCATAGGAAATGGAAAATCATAAAATTCCGGTAGAAGGCCTCTGGTTTTCTCATATTCCTTTATATCCAATGCACATATAAATACAGGCTTCTTCAGAATTGCAAGATCAAATACACACGATGAATAATCTGATATTAAGGCATCGCAAGCTAACAGTAGTTCCTGCATATCAGGATATATCGTCCCGTTAAGTATGTTTTCTCCATAATTTATAAAGTTGCTTTGATTCCAAACATTTGGATGAAGTCGTACTACGATTCTGGCCTTTTTATTAACTTTTTTAGAAAATTCTTTCGCTATTTCTTCGTACTCTAATTTGTAGCCCTCTAATGAATAGTTATCTCTGAAAGTAGGTGCATATAGTATATAAAAGCAGTCTTTCTCAAACCCCATTTTTTTTCTTAAGAAATCATATTCAGATGTATTGCCAATTTGCCTTGCCAGAAAATCATTTCTAGGAAGACCATACGAAAGTATTTCGACATGATCACTTAACCAAAATGCACGCTTGAATTGGTTATCCAGCAACTTGCTATTGGAAATTATTCCATCAGCTATTTGGCCATCATATTTTGCTTCTCTTACATACTCTTCTCCAAGTTCTTTTTCTGCGTCGGCTTCCGCTTTTTTGGGACCGAAAGGCGCATGCCATGCCTGTAAATATACTTGCTCTTTCTTCTTTTTTACCGGATGAAGATGTCTGACATTGTCAATCCAAACCTTTGCCGTAGCTCTCATATATAAAGCTTTAATAGAATCGATTTTCACTGTTTTTATCTGCTTAGGGAATTCATAAGATGAAAGGTTATCTACTAACCAAACTAACTCATAGTTTTTCCCCGACTTAATCAGTTCTTCTGCAATATACTTTGTACTATCCCCATATCCTTTACCACCAAAATTATCGAAAACAATTCTATTTTCCTTAATTGGTAACAAATACACAAGTACAGCAAACGGACGTTGGAGAAACTTTTTAAAGAACTTTCGTTTACCCTTTTTTATAAAATTTCCTGAAGTAAGAAGATATTTTACTCTGGAATAATTCATATAATTTAGTTTCTCCTCCTTAATTTAAAGTGATTACTGTAAATAAGTATCTAATATCTTATAATAATTTGATTTCTTTAAATCACTGTAATCATCATATCTCTGCAATTTATGAATGCCACTCATTTTCATAAGCTGTTCCCATCTTTCAGACGAGTAATCTCTTTTCAATTCAAACATCAGCATATGTGGCGAGCTGTTATTAAATACAGGAATACTTTCCCACTCATTCTCATATCTTCTACTGGCCATTGTAAAAAATAAATGAAAAGTAAAATAATTTAACAAGTAATCATAATCTTGCCAATATGCATATAGCAAATTCCTAGTCAATACAACAATCGGATTTCCAATCTCGCTTGAGATAAACCAACTTGATGCAATTATCGGAGCCTCTCCTTGATTTCCTAAATTTAACTGTTTGAATACAAACAGATGTTGTTTACTCGCATATCTAAAAAAATCTTCATCTGTACATAAAGCAGTAGAATCTATCCACATTCCTCCCCACTTAGCTAAAAGGGAAATTCTAAGAAGATCCGAAAAATGAGCCATGCCGATTTTGCCTTTTTCAAATTTTTCTTCAATATAATTCGGAAGTTCTATATATTGTTTATAATTAGTTTTTGTTAAAACAATTATCTCTTTTTCCGGCATTACTTTATGCATTGAATTTATGCAAGCCTTCACTAAAGGTGGCGCAGATTCATAACCTTGAAACCAGCATACCCAAACCTTATCAGAAAATTCATGATTAGAGCTTGTAGCAACCCCTCTATCAATCATCATTTTATACTTTGTATAAAGTTTCTTATAGTCTTTGTATTGATATACTACGGTCTTCGCATCTCTGTCTTTTATATAGAGCAAATTATTTTTCTTTCGAATTGTTTCTATGATTTTTTTCTTTGTTTTCCATAAAAAAACTCCATTTTTTATGGCATCCATAATTTTATTTATCATCAGTTTGTTACCTTTTCATTTTTTCTTTCAAGAAGTTTTGCAAATATTTTAAAGCATCTACCTTAAATGCCATCGCCATACCTAAGTACAAAGCAATTCCTACTAATACTTGAATAAATAGCAACAGAACATTATTTAGCTTCAAATAGGAAACCATATATACAAACAATCCCATAGCTCCTGACATCAAAAATGCCGGAGATAAATCTTTAAGTTGTTCCCGATAAGTGTAGTCGATTTCTTTTTTTAAAGGGCCAGCATTAACAACATTACCATAGATAGAATACAGAAGCATGGTAACAGCAACGGCAGTGACATTTATTTTTACTCCAATAATCAGAAGCAATACATATACCGGTTTTTTATATACCTCTAGTTTTAATATGATGTCACTTTTCCCAACTGCTTTAATTGCCTGCAAGCTAACACCGCCAATCAAAGAAATTGCTGATGAGATACTTAATATTTGCACAAAAGGTACAGCTAACGCCCATTTTGATGTAAACAAGACATTGATCAGCGGACCTGATACCGCTGCCAGACCAAACAGCATCGGAAACATCACAAAGGACATTATTTTTACAGCTTTTCGAGTCATTTCTTTAACTCGTGTTTTTTCATCACTTATATTGGCTATTGCCGGGAAAAGTACCGACATAATGGAGGTACTTATATTAGTGGTAATTAAAGAAGGAAGCTGATTACCTTTATTATAAAATGCTAAATCTGCCGATGTATAAGCTTTTCCAACAATTAAAGATCTTAATTGGTCAAAAAAGGTTCCGGATAAATCTGCCGCAAGTATTTTCCAACCATAGTTCATCATGCTTTTGGCTGATTTCCATGAAAAAACAAACTCCGGATGCCATGGAACAGTAATTGACAATACAAGAATATCGACGATTGTATTTGTAAAGTACTGTGCAATAAGAGCCCATGCCCCAAAACCCTTATATGCCATAATAATTCCAACAACTCCGGAAATCAAAGTTCCGCCAAGCGTAGAAAAGAAATATCTTTTAAAAATCATATGCCTTTCAACATATGCATGCTGTATTGCACTATATGCACTCAATGGAATCCTTAATGCAAAAACTCGCAAGATCAATGCCAGACCCTGCATATCATAAAATTTTTCAATAAATGGGGCAGTAATAAATAAAATCAAATAGACTAATATTGATACTGCCAGGCTGCAATAGAAATTTGTTGAAAAATCGATTCTATCAGCATCCTTGTTTTGTACCAATGCTGTGCTAAATCCACTGGTTACAAACACATTAGCTATATTGATAAATACTAATATCAACGCAACAATGCCATAATCTGATGGCATAAGAATTCTGGCTAAAATAACAGAAACAATAAAGGAAACTCCTTGAGCTAATATTCTTTCTGCAAATTTCCAAAACACGCCAGAAAATATGCTGTTCTTCAAATTTTCATTATTCATACTCGTTTTCCTTGTTTTTCTCTTTCATAAATTGCATTTTTTATGCTGTCGAATAGAAATATTAAAACCCAAAAATAAATAAGCGCTATATAAAAATCTAAGGTTGCACATAATAAATAAGCAACTATGCAATAAAGCAGGCCAATTACCACATCATTTTTTAACAATCTCTTTTTTACCATCACTGCAGATTTGAACCACATAAAGGCAAAAAAACTTCCAACTATTCCAGAATCCATTAAAAACTCCAAAATAATATTATGCGTATGTGTGGTACCATACAATATATAAGAAGATATTTGATTATCTGTTAATATTCCATAGCCTAATATTGGCTTTTGCATTATCGCATGAATTGCATTCGGCCAAATGATTTCTCTTGAATTCATTCCAACTTTTCCAAAAGTACTTAAGACTTTTTCAAAGTGTGTTTGGAAATTAAATCCTATAATTAATACTAATAACAAAATAATTATTATAAAAACACTACGAACATTTACTATTTTTTTTAAAAGATCTGATTTTCTGAAAAAGAGCAACAACATAAATGCACTATATGAAAAAATTCCTGCCCATGATTTAGGAATCAGTAAGCATAAAAATGCGATCACAAAGAAAAAATAATCCCACATTTTAATTTTTCTTTCATTTATAAGGTCATCTGATAAAATAAATCCAGATAACGGTATCAAAATAAAGGCGGAATAATTATCGCTCCCCAAAAAATATTTATCAAACGATACTATTGATTCAGCTAAAACCGGATGACCGACCAAAATAGTGTAAAACTGTAAAAGAATATAAACTTTTGAAATGCAACTTAAATTTTTCAAAATAATATTAAGCCCATTCGGTTTTCTTCTCATTACATTAAATAGAAAGAGCATCCCTAAAATACTTAACAGTGTTTGAACATTATTTTTCATATTTCCATTAGCCAATATAGCTATCGTCCACCAGCCAAGAAATGCCAAACACCATTTTGATGCCTTTGTTAATGTGACATTTTCGTTTAATATATATAATAGCAATACAACTGTGGCTATGATTTTTGCGGCAGAATATAAAGTATTTAATGTTGGAATTAAAGAAGCATTAAAAGGCTTAAGATATGTAAGCAATACTACAAATATGATAAAATTTTTAACTTTAACTTTTAATGTCATCTTATCCTTATCTCCTAACAATTACTTTTCATTTATTTTTCAGTATAGATTTTCAATAAACAACTACACATATATTCTATGCTGTAATTTTGTCTCACTTTTAGTTTGTGATTCCATGTTGCCTTTTTAATTTCATCATATTTTGAGATAACTTCTTCAATCTTCATACTTAAGCTCTGTGAATCACCGTTTTCGAATAATTCTCCAATACCTTCATTCATTACTATTTCTTTTGGGCCTGCAATTTTACTTGCAATGCACGGAACTCCCATTGCCATTGCTTCTACCAATGCCAATCCAAACCCCTCTGACCTTGAAGGAACAACGCAAATATCAATCTTATTTAAGAACTCCGGAATATTATCTACATTTCCCAAAAACTTTACATTTTCTTCTAAAGAATTATCTCTTACGTAATTTTTTAAATTTTCATAATCCCTTTGTTGATTTTCGGCAACACCTCCGGCAAACAAAGCCATTACTTTGGGATGTTGCTTTTTAACTATTTTTATTGCCTCTAATAGAATATCCTGCCCCTTTAATTCAGGCATTATCCTTGCAACGCATCCTATAACAATTGCATTTTCATCATATTTTTTCAGCTTTGCACAGTCATATTTTTTTGTTTCAATTCCGTTATAAACTCTTACTACCTTTTTTTCGTCTATTCCGGCGGCAACTATATCTCCTGCAACCGCATTTGAAATACCTATAAACTTATCGCATACCCAATTTTTCAGAAGTATTTTGTTCTTCCCAATATTTTCAAATTGTCCCACCCCATGAATTGTACTTACGACTTTGCAGTTAGGATTCACAATTTTGCTTAGAATGAGCAATTCCGGTGCATTAAATGAATTACAATGTACAACTTCTATTTTGTTCTTTTTAATATATTTAGCTACTTTAAATAAAGGAAAAATTTTGTCTTTTGACCCAACTTTTCTTCTTAATAGTTTGACATGAATATTTTCATTCAATGTATCAAGTAAATTATTATCCATTAAATCATTAATTATATATAAATGAACTTCCTCATTTTTGGTTTCCATCTGATTGCAAATATTAGCTACTAATCGTTCCGTTCCCCCTACTGTAAAAGAAAACAATAAATACATTATTTTCATGCCTGTTCACCTAACAATACCCTGTAATAAGTTCCTTGTTCTTTCTGTTTTTCTTCACTGAATTTATATGTCAACTTATGAAACTGCGTTTGGCTCTTTATTGCAGCCCACGTTTTTTCATCATATTGATCAAACAGCCTTAATAACAAAATATGTGGCGTTGCATTATCTCTTGGAATAATTTTCTTCCAATCTTCTTCATATTTTTCTAATACAATGGACATAAAATCATGAAGCAAAAAATAATCCCACATGGTATTATTCGTTTTCCAATATTCATAACAAAGCTCCCTGGTAGCCATAAGAATCTTATTATTTGTTTTTGCTTCCATCAACCAGCTGCTAATATAACTGGCATGCCCGTCCCTGCCGGGTTTCAATGTCTGGAAAAAGAATAAATCAGAGTCAAAAAAATATTTCGGTGCAGTTCCGGTGCATAGTACCGTTGCATCCAACCACAGGCCACCATAAGTAATCAGCAACTCTAATCTCAGCAAGTCTGTCATGTGCGTATGCGTAATAACTCCCTGCTTCCACTTTGTCACAATATACTCCGGAAATGTCACATAATCGCTTATATTTTTTTCGGTAATTACTATCACTTTTTTATCTGGATTATTTTTAACAACTGATTGATAGCATTTTTTTACCAAATCCGGAGCATTGTCCATTCCCTGAAACCAACAAATCCATATTATATCCGAAGACTTATGTTCCTTTTCAGTATAGGCTTTGTCAAATTCTTCCAGCTTCCACTTATATTTCTTTTCTAATTTTTGCTTAGTCTTTAAAGTGGTCGAAAGCCTTAGGATTTCCAGTGCTGTCCTGCTTTTTCCTAACAATAGGAACTGCCCTATTCCGGTAAACAAGGCTCCTCCCTGCCAATATTGTTTAAGGAGCTTTATGCCACCCTGCTTTTTAAACGTCTCTTTTAAATTCATAAAACTCCTTTCAGCAATCAGTTTATTGCTTTTAGCATTTCCATTGTTCTGACAATGCCTGTTTTAATATCATATTTAGCTTTCCAACCAAGGCTATTTAACTTTGAAGAATCCAGGCGAGCTTTCGTTGCTTTGCTGTATCCAGCACTTTCTACTGCATCCGGAATTTCAAACACAACCTTTTTTCCGGCATAATCAGCAATGATAGCTGCCAAATCTTTTAACATAATATCAGATGCGTCATCCGAAATATTATATGCCTCTCCGCTTTCGCCGTTCAGAAGGACAGTCAATAAGCCAGATACGCTATCCATAACATATAAATATGAATAAAATTGTGTTCCTACACTTTTCAGTACAATGTCCTCTCCGGCAACACCCTTATGCAGAAACTGTGATAATGCTTTCGTATCCGTTTTTAATAATGTTGGGCCATAAGACCTTGTTAATCTCGGAATAACAACATCTAATCCCTTTTGTGCTTTATAAGCTTGGCACAAAGCTTCTCCACATCTTTTACTTTCCGGATATCCAGCTCTCATCGTATTACAGTCAATGTATCCGCAATACTTCTCATCAAATTTCTCAACATCACCACGATTTTCACCATATACTTCATTAGACGAAGCAAATGCAAATCTTGTGGTTTGATGCTCAACCGCAAAATCAAGTAAATTTTGAACACCTATAATATTTGTCGTAATAGTTCCAATCGGATCTGTAGAATACTGCATAGGGTGTGTATTACTTGCAAGATGCAAAATATAATCTACTGTCACGTCTTCTGTCAAACACAGTTTTCTGTTTACATCATATTCAATAAAGTGAAATAACGGATTTTCAAAACAGTAATTGAATCTATTACGCATTCTTTCTTCACTTCTGCCGAGAGCGTAAACCGTACAATTCAAATTATTATTGTTCTTCCTCATGATAACATCGACAAGCATGCTGCCAATTAAGCCTGTCGCTCCTGATATCATAATGGATTTATTATTTAATTTTTCCCAAGGCAAATTCAGATCCGCCACATAATTCACATCTTCTAAATATAAAGAATTGTCATATACGTTCATCAAAATCTCCTTATGCTTACTTCAACCAGTTATCTTTATCTGCTTTTAAATAAGCCTTAAACATCTCCAGATCGTCTTTCGTTGTAAGTTTTATATTCTTATCAGATCCGGCTGCAAAGTGTAATGTGACACCGAGTTCTACCATCATAGTGTTAGTATAGTGTGATCCATAAATACCAATTTCCTTTTCAAAAGCTTCATGGTACTTTGCATCCAACAAATCAAATCTGTATGCCTGCGGTGTTGAGACCCGTCTTAGCGTTTCTCTTGGAATATACTTGTTTGTTGTAGTTTCATCATCTTCGTTGATAACAAAAATCTGTTCATTATATGGCATAGATGTAACAGCATTACCGTATTGCGAACATTTGCTGATTACATCCGACAATACTGAAGGCTCTACTAACGGTCTGATGCCATCATGAATAATGATATTATCATCTGGGTTAGCCTTTCCCTCCAGTCCATATACACCATTTCTGATTGATTCCTGTCCCGTTTTTCCGCCAGATACAATCCACTTTAATTTTGTAATATTGAACTGCTTGGCATATGCCCAAACAATTTCGTGCCAACCATCAATACATACCAATTCAATAGCGTCTACCTGAGGATGCTTTTGAAAGCTTTCCAAAGTGTAAATCAAAACAGGTTTATCATATACATTGATGAACTGCTTAGGCAGATCTTGTCCCATTCTTGAACCAACACCACCAGCAATAATTACAGCAATATTCATATCATTCTTCCTCCCATATGTTTCTGCATTTCAATATTTTAACGCCATGTGCAATTCTGTCTTTTTCCGGAGGCAATTTCATATAATCACCATACAAACATTTTAAAATAGCATCACTATTTTCCGGTATATTTACTTCTTCATTTTCAAAAGCAGCTTTTTTCGGTGTTCCGAACCACTCTTTTTTTACAATTTCTCTTTCTCTGTATCTGCCAAGCATGTTCCCACACCATTCAGCTTTATCAAAATCTGATTTTCTTAACAACCTTTCCAGGCTATCCAGTATTTTATTTGTATTGAAAAGTTTTCCGACCGGTACCTTTTTACAAAATTCAATAATAACCTTTTCATATGTAGGTCTATCTCTATGAGAATCTACCTGTGTGGTGATATGAGCAATTTGAACCATATAGCGTTTCAACAATATGTGCTTTACTCGAAACCAACGTAATATTTTATTGTCTGGAAGCCCATCTATCGGAAAAATATCAATCCATATATGAGCCTTTCTCGGTTGCTCTGCTAAGTTAATCTCAATCTCCGATTCTAAATCAATAAATTGGCTCATGGCAAAATGCCAGTTTGGATCCGTGAATCGATTACAGATTCCATATCCTTTTGGCATATCCTTGTTCAATAATTCATGAAGCTTGTCAAAATCTTTTCTTGGCAATCCTAAATCAATGTCATCATCCCACGGTATAAAGCCTTTATGGCGAAGAACACCAATCAACGCACCACCTGTAAAGTAATACCTTAAATCATGCTCCTCACAATAGTTAATAAGGACGTTCAATGTATTCATCGTTAAGTCTTGCACTTTTTTATTATCTGTCACGCTTAATTACCTTCTTAAATCAATTTAACATTTCCCATGTTTCTAAATATCTTTTGCAAATATATTCCCAGCTATATGCATCCTTAATTCGATTCTTAGCCTTTTGTCCCAGCAACTCAATTTCTTCTTTCGGCAATGCATCTGCCTTATCTATCAATGTTGCAAGATTACCATCTTCCTTTGTCCAATAAAGAGCAGCGTCTTCTGCAACTTCTCTATTAAAGCCTACACCCAGAAGAAGATTAAGTTTTGTTGCTCCCAAAGCTTCAAGCAAGCTTGGGTTTGTTCCACCCACTTCATGCCCGTGGAAATAGGCATATGCATTTTCTCGAATCTTTTTTAGTAACTCTTTGTCATAAACTGTGCCAACAAACTTGATTCTCTTGTCTTTGCTAAAATGAAGCTTATTATCTAATTCCGCCAAAAACTTATCATCTTTGGTAGTAATGATTGCAAAATCCTTATCTGTCTTGCTCTTCATAAACTCACGGATCATCGTTTCAAAATTGTTTTCCGGCACAAATCTTCCCACTGAAACATAAAACTGATGATCTCGCAAATCGTGTTGTTTAAGCCAATCTGTGTATTTAGAATCATTATCAGCTAAGGTCGAAGGAAGAATATCACTACCATATGCAATAAACGTGGTTTTGGGATTATATTTTTTATAATCCGCTTGTATATGCTTCTCAATATTTAAACTGTCGCAAATAACCAAATCACTATGCTTAACCATTCCATGTTCAGAAATACGCCAATACTTTCTAACCGGAGCCGCATATTTTTTTCTGAGATCTTCTCGTCCGTCAGGGTTGTTACAATATATACCTCCCATTGCATGGATTTTCTTTGCAAAATGACCCATTACAGGTCCCACACGAGATGAAAGGACATATACGATTGGGTGATCTATATTATGTTTTTTTATATACTTGCAGCAATACTGAAGTGCTTTAATATCATAGAAGATTGCTTGTGCAGAACCGAGTTCCGGAGATTTGATTTTAAAACAATGTGCATTATGGTAAACGTATTCTGAATCAGATATTCTTTTTGCACCGACCAACTTTGTTTCATCTGTCATTCCCGGCCCATTTGCTTTGCAAGCAATATGGTATTTAATATTTTCATTATTCTGATGGTATTCTGTAAGCTTATCGAGAAATGTTTCATAACCACCATATGTAAAGCCCTTGGCTCCAACAATAAAAACATGCTGCATAAATTTTTCCCTCACACTAATGTCTTTCACAGTATTGGAGTAATATTTGCAAATTGCCTTATTTTTCAGTTACCGCATAATCAATCTATCTTGCAGAAATCACCATACTTTATTTGGGTGTGTAAGCAGTTAATGATTTCCTTGTTTGCAATACTCATTTATCAGTGCTTATTTGCACTATAGAAATAACATCGAAGTATTAGCTCTATACTGTAAACAAACCGCCTTTTCGGGCCACGAGAAATAGCCCGAATGAAACTCTCGTTTCACTCAGGCTTGACTACCTCCTGTTCTCATTTTCTATTTCCACATATGGATAACAATTACGGAATCAACATCATTGGGTGTGTATGTTTAATTCACTAAATGTAGAAACCATCAAGCCGCTAAACGCAGTAGATTTCAACGTGAGTACTCTCTCGACCATATGCGATATAGACTTTTCAAGAAGATGGTCAAGCCGTTAAAACGCTGTATTTATGCGGTGTTTTCTGGTTTAACCATATAATATCTTTCCAGCCGTGAATCGTTACGATTACCCTTTTACCAAACAGTTTCGGTAGCCATGCAAAAAAGGCTGGTCCCTCGGCATGAATATGTACTACATCGAATTTTCCAAATGCACTATACAGAGCCGCAAAAAAGGATGATGTTACCGCTGCAAGACCTCTTTTATCGATTGTTGGAACCGTTTTCAGCCTTATTCCTCTATATTCTTCCTGCCGTGCCTTGTCATACTCAACTCCACTCACATGGTGTCCTGCACGATTAAAGCACGTCATCTCGTTACCTTGTTCTACCATCCGGGTGCATAATTCTTCCACAACAATTTCAATTCCACCCTCTCTGGACGGAATACGCTTGTGCCCGAACATTGCCACCCTGAGTTTGTCTTTCATTCTTTCCTCTCCAGCCGCGCCATTCTATTCTTCAGCTTTTTGATAACACAAATAGCGGATAGGCTCTCACGCCTGTCCGCTGGCTGTCACCCCACCCTCATGGTTGAGATTTCTTTCTGTGCGGCATTTCTGCCACACAGTAAGATCAATCGTTCATTCTTCGGGTAAGAAAATATGAACTTCGGGTCGCGGAGCCTTTCGTTCTCTGCCGTACCCTTGTCCCTATTATGACAGCCGCGTATTATATCTCCATCCCCCGCGCCTCTCAATGGTCGGAACATATTTCTGGGTTATTCCTTTATATTCGGTTTTATCTACGCCATCGTATTCGGCACCGCTTACGTGATGACCAGATCTGTTGTAGCAGGTAACCTGACATCCATCTCGTGCCATTCTGGTGCATAGTTCTTTTACAACAATCTCAATCCCGCCCTCACGTGGCAGTCGTTTTTGTCCGAACATCGCTATTTTTAGCCCTTCACCCATTTTCTTTCTCCGCCATTGTTCTCCCCGTGTTTTTTCTTTATCTCAACGCCGTAAGCAAGAATTTACTCCAGTTTCAACTTTTCGGTCCCGCAATCAGAGGTGCCCCATAGAGTACACATGTGGCCTAATTTGTATCATTCCGCCATTCCATCCAAACCTTACCACAAATGTTATGTCTATCCGTGTGAACAGAAACAAGCCCACGGCTTATTGCTCAACAGCAACCAACCCGTGGGCTCAAATTGTTCTTCAAGTATTTTTCATTCGCTTTTACATGGCACAGTATAGTTTATAAAGTGCCACTGATAACCTTCACATTCCTCTTTCGGACACTTCAACAAATGAGATACTTGAAGGACAATTCAAGCCCCTAAAAAGTATCATCCATTTTGAGAATTGAAGGTTGTAGATTCTAAATGCTGATAATATGTAACTTTATATAAAACCGACTCCTCTTTTGACCCCTCACCCGTAAATCCGATTCATTTCATTTAGCTTCCACTCCCAGCAAGAATGTGCATAGCGTTTTAGCGTGATATCAGGACTTGAATGCCCCATCAATTCACTCAACGTTTTCACATTGCAGCCAGCTTGCAGACAGGTCGTTGCAAATGTATGACGCAGCGCATGTGGGCGGACAACAGGAACTTGAGCCTGCTTTAAGTATCCCTGCAAGCTCTTGTAATAGCAGCGCGGTTCAACTGGTCTAAGGTTGGAGTCTGATAGAAACCAGACTTCATTACTCTGTCCGCCATATTCTTCTTTTAGAAGGCTGAGGATACCTGTCGGGATAGGAATATCGCGCTCGGAGCTTTGCGTTTTGGGAGATTGCGTTACCAGGGTGGTTTTTCCGGGTGCCATATAAATTCTCTTAACAGTGCGCCGAACAGAGAGAACACCGTTTTGCAAGTCGAAATCACCCCATTGCAGCCCGCACACTTCTCCGATACGCAGCCCCATCTGCATCATCAGCAGCATACCAAGCTTCCTGGGCGTTGGCGAAGAGCGAACAAAAGCACAAACAGATTTTTGTTCCATATTATTTAGAACCGAAGTGTTGGATGGATTCATAGTTGGAAGTTTGAGATCAATTTCAACGGGGCGCATAATATGTAAATGTACCGCATAGCGGCAAATTCTCCGTACAAGCGTCAAGCACTCCTTGCTCATTGCGTTGCCTAGGGTCTTGTGGTTTTGGTCTGCAGGGGCAATAATTTCCAGAAGGCTACTTTCTAGAATGCTTTCACTCAAAGCTTGAACACGATACGGACCAAGCACAGGCAAAATGTAGTGTTGGAGCGTGTAGTGATAGTGTGCTGATGTCGAAGATTTGACACCTAAAAAAATGGAGCTTTCCCAGGTGAGAGAAAGCTCTGAAAAAGTTGGATTTTCGACATTTAGTGCAAATTGTTGCACCTCCATTTTTTTAATGGCGAGTTTTTCCTTGACATCAGTGTAGGAATGTCCATAAATGTACCCCCAGATTGCGGTCCGATCAGCCTTTCGTCCCTTAATATAGCGACCCTCCCAACGACCATCTTTCCTCTTTCTGATGTTTTCTCCGCGCTTTGCCATAATGCTCCTCCTTGAAAAAATTGTAATGATGTAGCATTGATTTTATTTGTTTCGGCTATCCCATAGGAAAAAGTGTGCCCAATATAGTGAAAGTGACAAAAATGTATTCGAGTACAGTTTGGTATAACTTGTACTGTTGAAAAATGTCACATTGTGTGGTATTATATCTATACATATTATATATGGGCTTCTGTGGAAATGGGTATCATCCATTCTCAAAATGGCGGATACTTGCTAAGAGGTAAATTTACGATTGTGTGCCTTACAGAAGCACATAATTGTAGAAATACAGCGTTTACATTGTTTTCAGATTTTGTTTGCTTCTTTTGATAGGCAAACTTCTGAAAGAGTAAAAAGCCCATGGATAGAATGCTGTTGAGCGCTATACAATAGGCTTTTTCTATATGCAAAGATCGATGAAGATTACGAAGGATTTTTCCTGTTTTGTGACAGATACCTCATTTCATATTTGGTGCGTCTGAAAGATTATAGTGAAACGCAAACGATGGATGCAGTGCAGAAACCGATACGCTTCATTAAAGGTGAAACCACTGTTTTTGCCAGCAGGACTGGGCAGATGCTTGCTTGTCGGTGATGCAGAGTTGATCAAGGTGCGGTGCTAAGCAAAGGAGATTTACACATTGGGAAAGAAATTAAAAGTATGTCTGGTTGGATCATCCGGCGGACATTTAACTCATTTGTATATGTTAAAGCCTTTTTGGCAGGATAAGGATCGTTTCTGGGTTACATTTGATAAAGAAGATGCACGCTCGCTGTTGGAAGGAGAGCGTTTTTATTCGTGTTATTACCCGTCTAACCGCTCTCTGAAGGCCTTGATTATTAACACATGGAGAGCAATAAAAATTCTTCCAAAAGAAAAGCCGGATTTAATCATAAGTTCTGGTGCTGCTCCGGCAATCCCTTTCTTCTGGATTGGAAAACTGCTTGGTGCCAAAACAATTTATATTGAAGTATTTGACCGAATCGATGCTCCAACAATAAGCGGGAAACTCTGTTACCCTGTAGCAGACAAGTTTATTGTGGAATGGGAAGAAATGAAGAAAGTATATCCCAAAGCAATAAATCTGGGAAGCATTTTCTGATATGGCTATAGACAATATCAAAAACCAGGATGAGGTGGATATAAGGTGATTTTTGTAACTGTTGGAACTCATGAGCAACCGTTCAACCGATTGGTAGAATATATGGATCATTGGGCAGAAACTCACAGTGAAAAAGTTATTATGCAGACCGGATTTTCTACATATACGCCCAAGCATGCAGAATGGAAAAATCTTTATCCTTATCAGAAAATGATGGAAATGGTAAAAGCTGCTCGCATTGTTATTACACATGGTGGACCGTCCAGTTTTATTATGCCGCTTCAATTTGGAAAAAAGCCAATCGTTGTGCCAAGACAGGCGAAATACAATGAACACGTTAATGACCATCAGGTGCGTTTTTGTAAGGAAGTGGAACACAGAATGAAAAATATAATTCTTGTTTATGATGTAGATTCCTTGGCAAGCGCAATTGAAAACTATAAAAATATGGATTTGGCTTCTGTCGAAGTAAGCAACAATGAAGCATTCTGCAATAGCTTGGAGATTCTTATTGAGGAGATGTTCCAATAACCATCTAAATAGCAGCATTTGTTTGAATCTCACGGGGGGAATTTAATGAATAAGATATCATACAGAGAATTGCGCTTCTTAGTTTACTTTCTTCCGATTTTTGCATTAAAACTCATGAATATCACGGCTGAAAATAAGGCGCTGGTTTGGATTTCAATTGTCTGTTTTGGCATTCAGATTGTCGGCTTTATAAATGAGAAAATGCCAAAAAGAAGTGTAGCATTGCTAGCTGTAGCGGTTATGTTTACCGCAATATTAGTAGTCACATGTGGGAAGCAGGGCGCTTTTTTTTCTACAATAATGATTTTAGGATTGTACAAGATTAATCCTAAAAGGATAGTATATAAAGTTTGCTTTTGGGTTGGAGTTGCTTTTGTGATTGTATCTGCCCACATTGAACGCAATGGTGGCGTAGTTATGCGGTATATCAACGGAACGTGGACAAGCGTTTATAAAAGATCGAATATATTGTTTATATCCTTTTTTGCAGTACTTTGCTTGTATCTGTATCTGCAAAAGCCAAATAAAATGAGCTTGTTTAAGCTTCTTATAATATGGGCTATGGGATACGGAATGTACCGATACTCAGGAAGCAGAACTGGATTTTTGGTTCTTAATGTTCTTGTTATAATGCTTTTTCTATTGAGAAATAAGAAGATATGTAACAATAGATTAGTGAGATTTTTGTGCGTTAATTCACCAATAATTGGTTTTTTGCTGTCGTATATAATGGCGTTTTTCTATAACAGAAATCCTTCTTTGTATGTTGTAAACAGTATGCTTCAGGGGCGCTTGGCATTAGGACAACGCTATTTGAATACATACAGCATAAAGCTATTTGGACAACATATTTTTGAAGATTTCAGCCCAGATAATTATTGGTGCTTAGATTGTGCATATTTAGACATGCTTTTATGCTATGGGGCTATATTTAGTCTAATATGGATCGTTCTTACAAAGAATGTACTAAAGTGGCTATATCGAGAAAACAGATATATAGAAGTTGCTACTGTTGTTGCATATAGTGTATATGGAATATCTGAAACTTTTTTGCCGAATGGTTTCTTAAATGTATCCATTTTTTTATACGCCGAGTACATTATGGGACATGTTTTGAGAGTTATGAGAGAGGATAGTTATGACAAAAATAATAGCAATGTACCTGCCACAGTATCATGAAACCGAAGACAATAACAAATGGTGGGGCAAAGGCTTTACTGATTGGATAAGCGTAAAAAATTCTGAAAAGCTTTTTGTAGGCCATCGACAGCCGCGGGAGCCTTTGGGCGACCGGTACTATGATCTGTCCGATGTAGATAATATTCGTTGGCAGGTCGATTTGGCAAAAAAATATGGAGTATATGGGTTTGGAATCTATCACTATTGGTTTTCCAGTCAGAAGCAGACATTGACAAAGCCTGCTGAACTGCTTCTTGAAAATAAAGATATTAATATGCCTTTTTTTCTGGCATGGGATAACAATTCGTGGGTGCGAACTTGGAGCAAATATAAGCACAATACAAATGCTTGGTCGCCAAAGGCCGATACAAATTCTGAAAAAAGCGGTGATGACGGTTTTCTTGCAAAATTAGATTACGGAGCCGAAAAAGACTGGAAAATTCACTTTGATTACCTAAACAAATTTTTTTCGGATCCACGCTATATCAAGGTCAACGGAAAACCGCTGTTCATCATCTGGAACTACACCGAGAAGGAACGCCTGAAAGATATGTGTGCATACTGGCGAAAACTGGCGGTAGAAGCCGGATATCCGGGACTGTATTTGATTAATCGCTTTAATCCCTATGATTCTTTGGATGCCTTCGACGCACTGTTCACGTATGAGCCCATGTTTTCAGCATGGCAGAATAAGAATCTTGCGACGCGCGTTGTTGACAAGATAAAAACGCAGTTTATAAAGCAAAACAAAGCCATCCGATATGATTATGATCAAGTGTGGCACTCTATTCTGAACAACGCAAAACGCAGTACAGGAAAAGATATTTACTACGGTGGATTTGTAAGCTATGATGACAGTCCGCGCAGAGGAAATCAGGGAAAAATTGTTACAGGTGAAAGTCCGGAAAAGTTTGAGAATTATCTGCGTGAATTGTTAAAAATTTCCAATGCGCAAAATAAGGAATTTGTTTTCCTGACTGCATGGAATGAATGGGGTGAAGGTGCATATCTGGAGCCTGATAAGGACTATCAGTACGCTTTTTTGGAAGCTGTAAAGAAAGCGAGTACGGGAGAATGAATGTTTTGCGTGGCGGAATAAACAGAATCATGTTTATGACACTGAAACTGAAACTGCGGCACTGCGGCTCAAAAAGCTTGATTGAGTCTTCTTATATGGTAGAAGGCGCAAACTATATTTCTATTGGTGAATGTGTCCGCATCAAACCTGGATTGCATATGGCGGCGATCAATCAGCACAATGGATTGCATTTTTCACCAGAAATTCAAATTGGAAATAATGTTTCCATCAATTATGACGTACACATCGCTTGTATCAATAAGATCACGATTGGTGATGGAACACTATTGGGAAGTAAAATTTTTATAACAGATCACTATCATGGAAATACGAGTTTAGAGTCTTTGCGTATTCCTCCAAGTAATCGGAAGTTGGAATCAAAGGGCAGTGTTGAAATAGGAAAAAATGTTTGGATCGGTGAAAATGTCGCAATCATGCCCGATGTAAAAATTGGAGACAATGCCGTTATTGGCGCAAATTCTGTGGTTACAAAAGATATTCCACCATTCAGTGTTGCGGTAGGTGCACCCGCAAGAATAGTTAAAGAATATAAAAATGGAGAATAAAAATGATACCTAAAATTATACATTACTGCTGGTTGAGCAGTGATCCCGTACCTGAAGACCTTCAGATTTATATGAAAAGCTGGAAAGAAAAGCTGCCGGATTACGAATTCATAAAATGGGATTTTTCAAAATTTGATAAAGAATCCTCGGCATGGGTTTCAGAAGCATTTGATCATAAAAAGTACGCGTTTGCATGTGACTATATCCGAATCTATGCCGTATACAACTACGGCGGAATTTATATGGACATGGATATGGAAGTGCTGAAAAGATTTGATGATCTGCTTGACAACCCCACAATGTTTGCCTATGAAAGGCCAGATCATACGTGGATCGAGGCTGGGTGTTTTGGTGCAGAAAAACATAATCCGTTTTTAAAAAGATGTTTGGATCGTTATGAAGGACGGCATTTTGTTCGAAAGGATAACTCGCTAGATGTGCTGCCGTTGCCACGCGTGATGGACGATGTGGTTCGAGATAACAATCTGACGATAAAGGCCTATCCATGGACATACTTTACAGCTAAATCATATGAGACTGGCATTGAGGCACCAACCAGCGATACATACACCATCCACCATTTTGCAGGCTCATGGAAAAGCTCAAAAGAACAGGAAATTTACAACAAAGCAGTCAATTTGCGAAAATTCCCGCTTATTGGAAAAGCTATTGCATTTGTTTATGAAAAAACAGTAAAGGCTGTTTATGTGATGAAAAATGAAGGGGTTGCCGAACTGGTTTCAAGGATTAGGACTTTTCTTCAGCAGTAAAACGATTTTGAAGGTACTTCAAGAACAGAAGTGGCAGCAAGAGATGGAGGCCTACCGGAGAAGCGGCAAAAAGCTGGACGAGATAATGACGTTTTTGGAGCCTTAAATTGACTTTAGTGTAACTTTTTTGCAAAGTTCACAATAAACCTGGAACGAATGTCACAGAAAACTGAAAGTGTAAACTGCGTCTTCTGCGCAGTATTCTTTAATCGCTAAAAGAATATAAAGAAAGGGGAAAATAATGGAGCATCCCATCATATCACTATGCTTACCAACAAATGGAATAATCGAATGGGTATTTCCTGTGCTTGACAGCATTTACAGCCAGGATGTAGATAATTCATTATTTGAAGTTGTGGTTACAAACAACGGAGATAACGATAAGTTCGATAAAATGATGATGAATTATGCCGGCAACCATAGCAATTTGATTTATAAAAAAACCGATGCTTATATGTTTTACAATCAGCTGGAGGCATTAAAGCTCGCATCGGGTACTTATCTGAAATTCGTTAACCACAGAGCAGCCTTTACAATGGGTGCATTAAAAAAAATGATAGATGTCATCCAGATAAATGAGGAAGAAAAGCCTGTGATTTATTTTGGAAATGGTGTATTTGAAGAGGATAGCTATGAATTGCAAAGTTTTGATGATTTTGTCCGGACACTAAGGCGATATGCATCATGGACAACAGGCGTAGGAATTTGGAAAGAAGATTATGATAAAATTCCGGAAGATGTGAAAATTGATAAAATCTCGCCGCACTCCTGCATACTTTTTTCGGAAAGAAATAAAAGCTCGTATCTGATTGAGAACTTTGAATTCTCGCGTGAGGTCGATACAGATCACAGCAAAAAGGGAACTTACGATTTGTTCCGGGCTTTTGCGGTAGAAGAAATTACCATAACACTGAACCTGTTTATTGATGGGAACATTACAGCGAAAACTTTTAAGGCAGTCAAAAGTGATTACAAAGAGTTTGTTGCAGACTTATTTTTGACATATGTGATTCGGAAAAAGCCCTGCTCGTATGATCTGTCCGGGTTTGACGACGCAATGGGAATATTCTTCACAAAAAAAGAAATTATAGCAAGGGTAATAACCTTGCTTTTCCAGAAGGCTGCTAATAGAGTTGTGAAAGGAATTCGGAAATGATTAGTTTTAATGTGCCACCGTTTGTAGGAACGGAATTTAAATATATGCATGAAGCCGTTAATAATCATAAAATATGTGGCGATGGCCCATTTACACAAAAGTGTGATCGGTGGTTGGAAGAACGATTTAATGCAAAAAAGGTTATGCTTACCACAAGCGGATCAACAGCGCTTGATATGGCAGCTTTTCTTTGCGGCTTGAAACCGGGGGATGAAGTAATTCTCCCGAGCTTTACTTTCTCCAGTACAGCAAACTCGTTTGTACTTGCAGGCGCAACGTTGGTGTTTGTTGATATTCGACCTGATACGATGAACATTGATGAAACAAAGATAGAAGCTGCAATTACCGAAAAGACAAAAGTTATCTGCCCGGTACATTATGCAGGCGTTGCGTGCGAGATGGACACCATCATGGACATAGCAAAGCGGCACAACTTAATGGTCGTAGAGGATGCTGCACAGGGCGTGATGAGCAGCTACAAAGGCAGGGCACTAGGAACGATTGGCGATTTTGGCTGTTACTCATTCCATGAGACGAAGAATTACTCCATGGGTGAAGGTGGTGCGATTGTTATCAATAATCCGGCTTACATTGAAAAAGCGGAAATTCTTCGGGAGAAAGGTACCAATAGATCGCAGTTCTTCCGTGGGCAAGTCGCAAAGTATAACTGGGTTGATTTCGGAGATAGCTACCTTCAAAGTGACTTGAATGCCGCATTCCTTTGGGCACAGTTAGAAGTCGCAGATCAAATCAATGAGAATCGCCTTGATACGTGGAATCGTTATTACAACGCATTTGAACCGTTACAGGAACGGGGCGTTATTGAATTGCCCACGATTCCGGAAGGGTGCGTACACAATGCACATATGTTTTACATTAAATGCCGGGATTTGAAAACGCGTCAGGCTTATATAAAGTTCATGAAAGAAAATGATATTCTTTGCGTTTTTCATTACGTCCCGTTGCATAGCGCACCAGCTGGTGAGAAGTTCGGCAGGTTTGACGGGAAAGATGAGCATACAACCGCAGACAGTGATCGTTTGGTCAGACTGCCGATGTACTACAACCTTAATAAGAATGATCAAGAAAAAGTTATTGATAAGACGCTCGCCTTTTTTGGAGGGAAAATATGATTCCAAAGATTAGCGTAGTTGTTCCAGTATATAATGTTGAGAGCTATTTAGGCAGATGCGTAGACAGTATATTAGAACAGACATATCAAGACTTTGAAATAATATTAGTTAATGATGGGTCAACAGACTCATCGGGAAAATTGTGTGATAGTTATGCAGAGAAGTATTCCATTATTAAGGCTATCCATAAAGAAAATAAAGGGCCCTCAGATACAAGAAATGTGGGTATTAAGAGTGCAAGGGGAGAGTACATTTACTTTCTTGACAGCGATGATTATATTATCAGAGAATGTTTGGAAATACTATATAAAAATGCCATAAATGGTAACGCGGATTTGTCATGTGGAGATTTTGGTTTTTTTGATGATGAGCATCCAGTTAAAGCCAAAGAGCCCGTTGCAAATAACATCTTAAAATGCAATGGAAAAAAAGCGTGCCTTGATTTATTGTACGGCAAAAAGTTCTACACTAGTTCATGCAATATGCTGATTAGGAGCGATATTGCAAGAAACAATTTATTCCCGACGGGAAAATATCATGAAGATGAAATGACAACTTTTAGGTACTTCCTTGCTGCAAGCAATGTAGTCAAGACAAAAACGAATACATACTACTATTATCAAAGGCAAGGTAGCATTATGCATTCTTCTGGCCAACAAGTTTTTGATGAAGCATTGGCTGGAGATTATTATGTGGATACATGTAAAGAAATAGACCAAAAGTTGTTAAATGCTGCACTATGTAAAAAGTACTTTTTGTATATGGAGATTCTTGAAAATTACCCTCAACTAATGCAAGAGAATCCTATGTTTCATAGAAAATTGATGGAGTATGTTCAAGAAAACGTATGCAAAATATTGTTGGATCGACATGTACCGCTATCAATTAAAAAGAGGGCATGGAAGTACTTTGCTAATAGATAGGCGGTAAGGAAACATGAAAGTAAAAGACATTAAAAATAGAGTGACGTTGTTGAATGTTGCGGCATCGTTGTTTATGCAAATTGCTTCGGTAATCAGTGCGCTGATTGTGCCAAGATTGATTTTGGAGACGTTTGGATCAAGCACTAACGGCTTGGTTTCGTCAATATCTCAATTTTTAAACTATATAACGTTGGTTGAGGGTGGAATTACCGGGGTTATATCTGCAAATTTGTATAAACCATTGGTAGATGGTGATAATAAAAAATTGAGCTCTGTTTTGACAACTGCGAGGAGTTTTTACCGAAAAATCGGAGTACTTTTCATTGGATATTCGGTTGTTTTGGGAGTGGTTTATCCTTTCTTAGTTGATACGGACTATGAGTATTGGTATGTCTTTGCGCTTACACTGACGCTATCAATTGGATTAATGTTGCAATATATGTTCTCATTAACATTCACAACATTGTTGAATGCAGATAAGAAAGTATATATTGTGGCATTTACTGGAACTGTTCTAACAATTGCAAATATAATTTTGACTTTGGTGGTAGTTAATGTATACCCTGACATAATCGTCTTGAAATTTGCAAGCGCAATTCTATTTGTACTTCAACCTATTTTTTATGGATTATATATCAATAAGCATTACAATATAGACTGGAATGCGGATGAAGATAACTCATTAATAAAACAGAGGTGGAATGGATTTGCGATAAATTTAGCATTTTTTATCCATACGTCTACCGATATAACATTATTAACATTGTTCGCTAATTTAAAAACAGTGTCAGTATATAGTGTCTATTATCTTATTGTGTCAAAAATCAGCGTTGTATTGCATTCGGTGGTTTCTGGAATAGAACCGACAATTGGTCAAGCGTATGCGCTTAATGACGAGGAAAAGCTAAATGAAAAATTAGATCTTTATGAATTTGTAGTCTTGTTATCGGTAGGAATACTATTCTCACTGACAGGTTTACTAATTACACCATTTGTCATGATATACACGAATGGAATTGTAGATACAAACTATTATCAACCAGCATTCGGCGCAGTTCTAGTGCTGGCTGAGGCTATGTATCTCCTAAGGTCCCCGCATGTTTCTTTGGCATATGCTGCTAATAAGTTCAAAGAAATAACTGCGCCGGCCTATATAGAAGCGATTATAAATATAGTCGCTTCTGTGGTGCTAATCCAAAAGCTGGGATTAGTGGGTATTGCAATAGGAACATTGATCGGCATGGCATATAGGGGAGCATTCCATGTCTACTTTACATCTAAAATAATTGCCTCGAGGCCACAGAAGGCGTTCTATAAAAAAGTAATAATGTTTTTACTTCCATGTGTTTTGGGGTGCGTAATATGCCTGAAAGCAATGCCTATTATTAATTATACGATACTGGCATGGCTTGAGCATGCAGTGATGTATGGAATTGTTTTTACATTGCTTTATTTGGCAACGAGTTTTATTTTCTTTAAGAAAGAAATTGGACATTTGATAAATTATATTAAAAGATGAACGGGAAAAGTATAATGAGCAAAAACGAAATAAATAAGGCTCTAAGTGAAACGGAAATAAAAGAAGAACTTACGAAAATGCTTTCGACAGTTGATCAATACATGTCGGAGAATAATTTTCAGTACACTATTTTTGCCGGTACACTACTAGGAGCAGTTCGGCATGGAGGATTTATACCTTGGGATGATGATGTTGATATTGCTATGCTTAGACCCGAGTATGAAAGACTACTGAATAAGCTTAGGGATAATCCTGTCATCAGAGATGATATAATGGCTGTTGGATTTGAATTGGAAAATGGAGATCTTCCTTATATTAAGATAGTTAACAAGAAAATTAAAACAGAAGAGTACATTTCTTCTTATAGTAGTCAACAAGGTTATCTTTGGATTGATGTGTTTCCACTGGATGGAATTCCAACGAATAATGTAAATGGATACTATAAGAAATTACACCAATTGGAGTCGAACTATTTGGGGAAGAGAATCTACATCAATAAATGGATTGTATGTAGCCCAAAAGAAAGAAATACAATTAATAGGTTCAAGATGTTCTTGAAGTATGCAGTCATTAATTATAGTGCGGTAACAAGCCGGTTTATCAGATTTTCGAAAAAATATGATGTCGATACGAATGGGGATGTATCGAATAATCTTTGGGGTATTGGTTATAAAGAAGCTTTCCCAGCTCGATATATGACGGAAATGATTGAATATAAATTTGAAAATATTAAAGTGAAAGGAATGAAAGAGGCGGATAAATGGTTGCATGTCCGTTATGGAGATTACATGAAATTGCCAAAGCAGGAAGAACGTATAAACCATGGGTTAAAAGCATGGACAATGGCTGATTAAGTATTGCCGCTTTATATCAGTAATAAGAGGAACTTTTGATGGCTAATATTGCAATTATTATTGCTGGAGGATCCGGGCACAGAATGGGCCAGGATATTACCAAATAATTCATCTATTAATGCTAATAGCGAACATGGTGGATTGATTCTGGATACTGATAAGTCATATGAGTGGTATCTTGAAAAACGCAGATGATAGGAGAGGAAAGAATGAATATTGCGGTTTTAACGGCTGGTGGCATTGGGAGCAGAACACACCAAGATCTTCCGAAACAGTTTTTGACGGTTGAAAACAAGCCGATTATTATCTATACGTTAGAAGCATTTCAGCAGCATCCAAGTATTGATGAAATATATGTTTCATGTCTTGATGGCTGGAGTGCTGTACTTGAAGCGTACGCAAGACAGTTTAACATTACAAAACTTAGGAGAATTGTTACTGGAGGTGCGACGGGTCAGGAGTCAATTTATAATGGACTAAAGGAAATTAAAGAAGATAATGAGGAAACAAAAGATATCGTTATAATAGTCCATGATGGTAATAGACCTATGTTGCCGCAGGATGTAATTACAGATAATCTTGTGAAGCAAAAACTGTTTGGATCTGCTGTTACAGTGATTCCGACTACTGAAGTAGTATTTGTCTCGAAAGATGGAGTGGCGTCTAAGGCAGCATTGGATAGGGAAGAACTTTGGAGAACTCAGACACCGCATTCATATAAGTTTGACGAATTATGGGATGTTCACAATCGAGCGATTAGGGATGGTATTACAAATATGGCTGCATCGTGCTCGTTGATGCAGAAATATGGATACACCACCTATTTTTCCAAAGGCTCAGAAAAAAATATCAAGATTACAACGGTAGAGGACATCGAGATTTTTAAAGCTTTGTTAAGTGAGAAAAATGACGAGTGGATAAAGAAATGATAAATTTGAAAGATGAAGAAATAAAAGTAATAGCCGAGCTCCCATATGGTTGGGGGAAAATTAAGGATAAAGTAATCCTAATATCTGGTGGAACGGGTTTTATTGGGACAGCATTTATTGATATTATTAAATATCGAAATCAAAAATATGGCGAGAGCACAAAAGTGATATCACTTTCAAGAAGAGGTGGAGAATCAAGTGAACACATTAGGTGTATAAAGGCAGATGTTCAGGAACCATTAAAATATGATGAGAAAATAGATTATATTATACATTTGGCATCTAATACTCATCCCAAACAATATGCGGAAGATCCGGTTGGAACAATAATGACAAATATACGTGGATGCGACAACTTATTAAAGTTGGCGGTAGAGAAAAAGGCACGGTTTCTTTTGGCGTCTAGTGTGGAAATTTATGGACAAGGTACAGAAATCCCTATGAATGAGAAATATTGTGGATATATTGATTGTAACCTTGCGCGGTCTGGATATAATGAAGCTAAAAGAACTTGTGAGGCGCTAACACAGTCTTATCGAAGCGCCTTTGGAGTTGATGCCGTGATTGCAAGATTTGCTAGAGTGTTTGGAGCGGACAAAAAGCATGATACAAAGGCCATGAGCCAATTTATGGATAAAGCAGTCCTTGGAGAAGATATTATTTTAAAAAGCAAGGGGCAGCAAAGATATTCATACTGTTATATTGCAGATGCAGTTAGTGGACTTTTCAAAGTACTGTTAGACGGTCAAAATGGTGAGGCATACAATATTTCCGAAGATGATGATGGGTACACGCTAGGACAGTATGCAGAGTGCATAGCAAAATTGGCAGGGCGCGATGTTGTTTATAGCATTGAAGAAGATTCTGCGGCTTCCAAAGCAACATATGCACTACTTGATACACAAAAAATAAAAAGTATGGGATGGGAGCCCTTATATAGCGTTCAAGATGCGCTTGAGAGGACCTATCGAATATACATGAATAGTCCTGCAAATAAAAGTCAATAATTTTTAGAAAAAATCAAAAAACAGTAAGCGATCACTTACTAATGAACGTTATATGAATATTTTCTTGGAAAGTTTACACGTGCTGAAGGAAAACTGGGTGGAGTTCTATACTCCACCCAGTAATCCTTTGCTGAGTATGCAAAAGATGCGCAGCCGCAAGTTATGGTTACTTTGATACGAAGTATTGTGGAATGAATTTATATTGTCGATAGAGATGATGAGCGTTACTGCCATATCTTTATCAAAGGCTGTTCCGGAGAAGATTACACCGGATTCTTCAAGACAGCCGGTTACATAGAGCAAAAAACTGCCCCTGTGTGTGATTTAGAACAGTATTGCATTTGCAATCTCTTGCTCTTGCCTTACAACAAGGATTTTGTCAGCCAGATCAAGTGCATCGGCGGCGCACGGTGGGACAGCTCTCGCCGGGTGTGGAAGATCCCCGCTGCCTGCGTGGAGCAGGCCCATTCCATCATGCGCCGGGTGTTCGGTGAGTGCAATCTGCCCGGCGAATCTCGCCGGGTCAAGGTCAAGCTGACGTTTTCCAAAGATGTTGTAAGTGACTATTGTTCGTCCATCTGCATCTTCGGCAAGCAGATCACCCGTGCTTTCGGGAGGGACAGCGGGGCCATCGTTGGCGAAGATGCGGTTTTCAGCGAGGGTAAGCCCACCAGCGGCGGCAGCATGAAGTACTGGCGCACCTACATCGATGCCGATTCGGTCGTCATCCTGCGCAACGTCCCGAAGATCATTCTGAGCGAAGAACTGCCCGACGGCGTGACATACGAGATCATGCCGGATGAACCCAGCCCCGATCGGAAAGCGCTTCTCTCTGAAAAGGAATCTCTCCTTGCACGAATTGCGGAAATTGACAAGTTGCTTGCTTGATCCTCCGCCCCCGGCTCCTGCCAGGAATTATTTCGCACGAATACTTCACGAATCTTCACGAAGTTAGGCGGCCGTGACGATCAAAGGCCCGTTGAAATTTGCATTCGTTTGTGCTGTATGGTATAATTTTCGCAGTACAAAAGGCCTTTCGTATGGTAAATCCCGGTGCAAAAACCAGTACAATGCGTACAAAAGTCTGGGAAAGAAAACAAGCAGAAAAGATTGAGGCGAAACGACGTGACAGACACCAAAAAGGATAAGCTGCAAATCCGCAACAGTACGGTAGATTTCCTCGTATTTGCAAAGGATGCCCGTGAGGATGGCATTGAGGTACGGGTACAGGATCATGATGTTTGGCTGACACAAAAGGCCATTGCGCAGCTTTTTGATGTGGATCGGAGCGTTGTGACAAAGCACTTGAAAAATGTATATGAAAGCGGTGAATTGACCGAAAATACAACTTGTGCAAATTTTGCACAAGTTGCGGACAACGGAAAAACATATCACTATAAGTTTTACTCTCTGACCGCCATCATTGCCGTAGGCTATCGGATTAACTCCAGCAGAGCCACGCAGTTCCGTCAGTGGGCAACCCAGGTGCTGGACACCTTTACCAAGCAGGGCTATGTTCTGGACAAGAGCAGACTCATCAATGGACAAATCTTTGATGAGGACTACTTCGACCACTTGATTTCTGAGATTCAGGAGATTCGAGCCAGTGAGCGGCGCTTCTATCAAAAAATTACGGATATTTACGCCACTGCTGTGGACTACTCCCTCGATAGCCAGACCACAAGGGATTTCTTTGCTACAGTTCAGAATAAAATGCATTACGCTGTCCATAACAGCACAGCAGCAGAGGTCATTATGGCACGAGCCAATCACACCAAGGAGCACATGGGCTTGACCTCATGGAAAAATGCTCCGGATGGTAAGATTGTCAAGGCAGATGTGTCTGTTGCGAAAAACTACTTGTCCATGGATGAGATGCAGGAGCTGAATGAAATCGTCACCATGTATCTGGACTATGCTACCCGGCAGGCCAGACGGCACATTCCTATGACCATGGCAGATTGGGCCTCCAAGCTGGACGCTTTTCTGCAATTCAACGATGCAGAAATTCTGCATGACAAGAGGAAAGTTACCGCTGCTATTGCAAAAACCTTTGCGGAAAGTGAGTTTGAGCAGTACCGCATCATTCAAGATCAACTGTATCAGAGCGACTTTGATAGGCTGATAGCTAACACTGAACAGGATAACTAAAACACAAGAATGCCCGTTATTGGCTATGCAGTCGATAACGGGCATCCACTATTCATATAAACGTTCGGATTTGACATTCTCCCCACGGCTAAAGCGGGGGGGATTCCTGCATCAACCACCACAGCGAAGCAGCCGAAGCTGCTGCGTCTTACACGATGTCAGACAGGCATTCTCAACAGTGTGGTAGATTTCCTCGTATTAACAAAAGATGCCCGTGAGGATGGCAATGAGGTACGGGTACAGAATCATGATGGGTCTTTTCCGGATGGCAACTCTATTCGTCGTGCGAAGGTTGCTGTGTGCGCAAATCAAAAAAGAACATTTTAATCGTTGCGGCAATCATCAGAATTATGAAAATAGAAAGAACTGCTCCAATAGCAACTACCATATAACGTACGCCATCATTGCCTTTGCTGCCAGCAGCATATGCCATAAGGAGATACGCAAGAATACCAATTGCAATACCCCACATTGCTTTCAGAATAGAAGGTGCCTCATCGCCAATTTTACTGTTCTTCGTGCAAAGCGCGGAGATAGCAGAAACGCTGTTGTCGGCACTGGTGGAGAAAGAAATCAGCATAATAAAGAGCGTGATGGGGATAAGAATTTGCGACAGCGGAAGTTGTTTCATGAAGGCCCAAATTCCGGCGTAAGTACCATTATCGGCCATAACAGATGCGATATCCAGAATACCATTAACCTGCCAGTTTGCGGCACAACCGCCGAAAACGCTAAACCAGATAATTGCAAACACGCTAGGCATGATCCAGTTGACGATCATAACCTCGCGAATAGTGTGGCCATATGTAAGCTGAGCAAGAAATACACCGGTCACCGGCGCAAATGCCATCCAGAACGTCCAGTTATAAATCGTCCACCACTGAAGCAATGCGCTGCCACCCATTGTACCGGTGTCAAAACTCCAAAGCGGAAGATTCTGCAGCCAGTATCCGATTGCGGAAGTGGAGGTGTTAAGGATATATGCTGCAGAACCACCAAGAACAATTACGATGGCCATGAGAAGCATATAGAATCGGAAGTTCAGATTGGCGAAGAACTTAATGCCTTTATCAACACCACTTAACGAAGAAAGAAGATAAATCACCGTCGTAACAGCCATGACGATCAACATCAGCAAATGACTGGGCTGGATATTGTAGACAAACTTGAAACAGGCGCTGGACAAACCGATGAAAGTGCCTAAGGTACCAACCAGAGCAAGTGCTAATGCGAGGATGTTGACACAGTCTATCAGAGACGAGAACCACTTCTTTTTTACTTTTTCGCCGAAAAGCGGCACAAGCAAGCTGGAAAGAGAAACAGGCTGCTTTTTATTAAAGCACAAATAAGCGATTGCAGTACCGCAAATACCGTAAAATGCATACGGGAAGAACGACCATTCATGGAAAGAACGTCCCATTGCAAACAGCACTGCTTCAGGAGACCCTGGCTCAATACCATATCCATCCAGTTCACCCCATATACTCTGCAAAAACGTAATCGGCTGAGAGATGCTGGAAGATACAATACTGGCACCTATGCCGCCTGTCAAGGACATAGCGAACCATGACCAAAAGCTGTATTTAGACTTCGCCTTTTCGCCGCCAATGCGGATATTGCCTACTTTTGTGAAGGTTAAAAGAACACAAACTATGATGATGGCAAGAACGATCAACTGATACAACCAACTCAGATTATTATATGCGAGTTCGAATGCACCTCTGAAGAAAGAGATCAAGAGCTGATTGTTTACCAGACCAACAATACCCGCCAACAAAACACAGGAAAAAGCTGGAATGAATACGCTTTTTCGTATTGACTTGTTTTTCACCGCAGTTCCTCCCGCCACAGCTCAATGTGTATTTGCGTAGAAGTCGTGCACATGCTGCAAGATTACACTGTTGTTCCGTTTACCATCGTCCTTTGCGCGAAGCTCATGGATGGCCGAGCAAATCTTCTGCTCTGCATCTTTTTCTTTGGCAGAAAACTCAGGTGTTTGCATCCAGGTGATTTGGCCGTTAACACAGGTCATTGCTACACTGCTGCGAGTGCCACGCTGAACAACCAGTGCCAACGGATCAATTCCCGGATCGGCATAAGGAGCAATTACGCTCTGCATATCCAGCATTGTGAAATCAGCCTTGCTTCCTGCCTTAATAGTACCAAATGTCAACGGGCTTGCAGAAATTTTTGCTCCGCGGGAAGTTGCCATCTTCAGAACATCGTGATAATCTACTTCGCCGTCAACACCATTGCAATGGTTATTCAACCACGCAACTCTCATTTCACGTAAATAGTCCTGATCATCGTCAAAAGCACATCCATCAAGGCCAATACCGCAGTCGATATGCAGCTCATTAGCACGTTTCATGTTAAAGATTCCGCTGCGGAGACGTAGGTTGGAGGAGGGATTGGTAATCAAATGTGCGCCAGTGTCGGCGATAATTTGGAGATCTTCATCATCCAGCCATACAGCATGTGCAAAAGAGACCCATGGGCCAAGAAACCCGATATCTTTATAATGTTTAATAAAGCTCTTGCCCCAGGTCCTTTGAGCATATTCTGCTTGGTACTGGGTTTCAAGCAAATGCAGATGAATGTACATTCCATGACTCAGCGCATACTCCTTCATCTGGAGAAGGGCTTCATCACTGCACCACTGTCCGCCATTGGGATGAAGCTGGACTTCAGTCCACCCCTCCTTAATGTCCTCTGCCAAATCAGTGCAAATACCTTCCACAAGCGCCAGGTACTCATCCATGCTCATGATCTTATCGTGAATTCCTGCAGCAAAGCTCGTACGCAAAGGTTCTGGCAGGCCAGCGATAAATTCATCACGATTATAATAAATTCGCTTGTTTTGATCCAAGTACAGAGGGCAGAGTATGCTGCGGACACCAGCGGCCTTATATCCTCTCTCAGCATTTACCATTTCTTCACGGATCTTTGCAAAACTATTCGGGTTGTGACTATGCAATACAGTCGACACGCCCGAAGATGCAAGGCGCATGCCATCATAATAACAAGCTTCGTAATGAGGAATTGCCGGCAGCTTATTAAGGTCTTGAAGCCACATTTCCAGCGCACGGTCTGGAGTTCCGAAAGAAATCGGGGACATACCTCGCCCATGATCGTGCGCATCAACGAATGCAGGCATCATCAACCAATTGTCATTCCGCAGAATCTCTGCATCGGGGGCTTCCTGCTTAATGCTTTCAATTCCATCAACACTAACGATGTTTGAGCCATCAACTAAGACTGCTTTGCCTTCCAGTACGTTATCGCTAATACCATCCCAGAGATATTTTGGCGCCAAAATCATCTTGCTCATATCAGTTTTCCTTTCAATTAAAAAGACAGACGGCAGAGCAGGCATACACCATTGTATACTCTTCTGCCGTCTGTTAGATAATTTTGCTTATTTATCTGCAGAAGGTCTCTTGTAATTCAGATAAAGAGCTGCTTCTGTGCCACCGTCTACGACTATCGCCTGACCTGTGATTGCACGTGCGTCATCGCTTGCCAGAAACACCGCTGTTTCTGCAATGTCCTGTGCCTGGATTTCAAAAGGTGCCGGCTGATATGTGTTCAGGAACCGCTGACGTGCTTCACCTTCGAAGCCGTTATTCAGCGGTGTGTTCACAAAGCCAGGGCAAATTGCATTGCAACGGATGTTATCACGTGCGAAGTCAATTGCAACCGAACGAGTGATGCTTAATGCACCTGCTTTAGCGGCTGAGTAGCCAAGCTTATTCGGCGTGGGACGAATGCCATAGGTTCCAACCAGATTCAAGATGACGCCACCGCCATTTTGAATCATATGCGGAATGCAGTACTTACTGCCAAGGAATACGCTGTCCATGTCAAGTGCAACGACTTTTCTGAAATCAGCATATGTAGTGGTAACAGCAGTTCCCATCGGGCTAATGCCAGCAATTGTGAAGTAGACATCGATCCGGCCAAAAGTGGCTACAATATCATCGAAGAGATTCTTGACAGCTTCCTCGTCGGTGATATCCATAGCGTAAGCTTTTGCCTTACCGCCCGAAGCAATGATTTCGTCAGCCGTCGCTTGTGCCGTTTTGCCATTGATGTCAACGACAGCGATAGCTGCACCTTCTTGTGCGAAGCGAATACTTGAAATTTTCCCCATACCGGAGCCGCCGCCCGTGATCGCTACAACTCTGTTTTCAAATCGTTTCATAACTCACCCTCCTGTTTATCTCAAAAGTGATTAACCAAATGCCGGGAAAAGCGTCATTGCAATCAGCACGCCAACAATACCGCGAACGATTGCAGGGATAATACCTACACGAAGAATCGTCTTCTGAGTATAACCACCGGCCTGCATTGCCATAGGAACAACGGGGTTCGGCATTGGGGTGATAAGAGAAGACATAGAAGCTAGAGAGCAAAGGATAACCGGACCGCGAGGATCGCAACCAATGGAGCTGCAGGTGATGATCAGAATAGGAATCAAAACAGTAGTCGTTGCCCTGTTATACAGGAAAGAGGTCATCAAGAACGAAACAATGTAGAAAGCAGCACCGATAATGTAACCGTTATGCACACCAGACAGAATGCTTGCAGCCAGATCGCCAAGAAGCTGTGCTGCACCAGTGTTGCCCAGTGCCTCGCCCATAACAGTAACGCCTGCATAAAGAAGAACCATGCTCATGTTCATGCGAAGCAGTGCAGTTTGCTCATCGAGAACACCAGAGAGGACAACTGCCGTAGCACCTGCCATAGTAACTGCCCAGGAAGGAAGACCAAGCATCAAACCAATAACAGTAGCAACGAAGATACCATAGCCTAGGAACTCACGGACAGGATCCAGTGCTTCATTATTTGTGATGTCTGGACCAGTAATTTCTGCAGTTTCGATTTCCGGCTGATCAGGCATCAGTTTAGGCAGGACAAAAATCGTCAGGAACAAGGTGACAATTGCAGTCGGGAAGAATACCAGAGTCTCGCTCCACATGCTCAGCAGAGGGCCCGTCCAGCCATAAGATTCCAGGTAACCGTTCTGAGTGACGAACCATGCAGCATAAGGGCCAATAGGCTCAAGAACAAACGATGTAGACACGACCGTAACGGCGATAGGATACATCATCTTAGAGGGGCTGCACTTCAACTGTTTGCACATATTGATGACTAGCGGGTACACCATTGCAAACATTGCAGGAAGGCTGGGAACAAACTGACCAAGTAAGAAGATAACGAGAATGTACGAGGCCAGTACCTTGGTAAAGGATCCATTGGTGACGCGATACAGCAGTTTTGTGATGTTGTTGACCATTTGCGTGCGGGACAAACCTGCAGCAACAATAAACATACCCGCCATCGTAAGGACGTTGTTGTTGCCGAAGCCCGCGAATACTGTTGCTTTGTCTACGCATCCGGCTACAAATAGTGCAACGATAACGCCCATGCTGGTGAATGCCATGGGGATTTTACGGTTGAAAAATAGAATGATCATTACCGCAAAAATAATTAGACAAATGACCATACTGTCCATAGAGAGCCTCCTTGTTATTGACTATATTTTCCCCTTTGCACATCATCCGCAATCAGATTAACAAAGGGTACAATCCCACTCATTCTCTATTTCCTTTCCAGCGACTTTGCACCAACAGCGTACCAACTTTTGCCGGCTTAAAAGCTAGACTCTGTGTCACTGGATGCTCGCCAAAATATTGTGATTTCTTTGACGGGCTTCTTGACTATTATTAAATCACAATGTATACTTTTCGTAAAGCGACAAAATGATGAACCTAATTTGCGAAAGTGTCAAAGCGAGGTGTTAGTATGGATTCGCAAAAATGGGCATTATTGCTAAAGATAATAGATGCCGGAAGTATATCTGCTGCCTCAACGCAATCAAACTATACGATTTCTGGAATCAGTCGAATTATTGCCGGTCTTGAACAGGAAGTCGGCTTTCCCCTTCTTGTACGTAACAGCCGCGGTGTAGAGCCCACAAAAGAATGCGAACTTCTTATTGGAGACATACGAACCTTACTCCACGACCATGAGCAGCTTACCCAGAAAATTGCAAATATCAATGGTTTGCAAATTGGTACACTAACCATAGGAACTGCATATTCGTCTAGTTATCCCCTCTTAACAGAGCAAATTGTTCGGTTTGTTCAACAATATCCGAACATCAAAATTGAAATGCTCTGGGGTTATAATGAGGAACTTTGTCACGCTGTTGCTGAACGGAAAATGGATATTTGTGTTGTTAGCAAACCACATTCTGATATGCTATGGTACATGCTACAGCAGGAAGAAATGGTTGCTGTCGTTTCTGCAAATTCCAAATACGGCCAGCAGGAGCGATTTGATCTTGTCAACTTAACAAACGAACCATACATCGATATTTATCCAAATAGTGATAGCGATTCTTCAAGAGTATTAAAAGAAAACAAGCTACACGTAAACACCAAGTTTACAACTTCTGATCGGTATGCTGCACATGAAATGGTCGCGGCAGGATTGGGCATTACTATGATCAACGAGGCGTTAGCAATCAGGCGCGACGATGTGAAAATCCTTCCGCTGAATCCGCCTCAGCATCTAACTATTGGTCTCGCCTGTTTGCCTCACCCCACTGTCTCCACAAAGCGATTTATCGGTTTTATGCAAGACGCCATTCGAGATTCTCGAAATTAGAAAGCAGCGTATAGTTGCAATTTTCCCTCTTCTTGCGACTATACTCTTGTGAAAACATAAGTACGCTACAGGTGCGAGTTGCATGGCTAATGGCTGATACAAGGTAAGTGATATTGTCAATATCAGTTGACAGATAAAACTCAAAGAGTAAGCACATTATGCAGCCATTGTCTGAGCAGCATAGAATCTATTGCGTTTCACCATGGGTGGTAAGCCGCCATTGGCAGAGCAAATGCGGCGATTGTTCCAATAACTCATAAAGTATCTCCAGACCAGCGATTTCAGCGTAAGCGATCGCTTACTTATTTTCTTTGTTTTCAGACCTCTTCTTTTCTTTGCTCACGAATTCCCGCAGATCTTCCCAAAAGCAAGACATCAAATGATCCATCATGTTCATATACTCGCTTTCATTGTCCCAGTAATAAATCATGCAAATAGCGCGCATTAAATTGTAGTAGACAGCCATGATCCACACCAAGTCATCTTCATACTCCATTGCCCTGTGAAAATGATAATCAAAAGAACACATAGTTTTTCTCCTCCTCTTTAGCGGCGTGCCTTCTTGTTAATTCTTTTAATGGTATTATTGATATTGGCTTCTGAACAATGCAATTCCTTTGTGGCCATGTTGCGGGACATCTTCAAGCACAACGCCAAGATTTCATTTTCCTTTTCTGTAAGTTGTGCGCGTAACCGCTCTGCGTCCGCAACGAGCTCCGCATAACGAAACCAACATCCACCTCTGGGTCATACAATTGATCTTCCACATCGTCCAACGGGCTTACATTTTCCCGTGGTTTATGCTTCCTGTAATATTCGGAGGCATGCCATTTCATTCTATGCCTGATAAAACGGGGGAATCTGCCCTTTAATGGGCTGCGCTGGGTATCGCCTTCTCGCATCTGCATAGCTTGTTCTTTTACCTTATCACGTAATCTCATAATTACCTCCACTTTTGTTTTCGCTTTCGTTTTCGAACACAAAAGTTGGGAGGTGCGCGTGCGGCATATGCTATGAATTCAAAGCGTAACAAGAGAACACTTCGGCATTCAGACATTGTTGTACTCCCCCTCAATAGGTAAGAGATCAAAAAAATCTGAATTTCCACACCTGCCGTTTTAAATTTTACAATTTATTCATACGTTGTCGTGCAGATAAATTTGACTCTATCTATTTACATTACTGCAATCTCACTGTCCCGTCTATTACTCTCGCAATTTTGGACTTGCACCACAGTCTGTTGTTCCTCAACAATTTTTTCTTCTTGTTTACTCGCCTCCTCCATCTGTGCTTTCAGTTCTTCTATTCGCTGTTCCATACCTTCTGCAAGGGCAATCACTTTTTCCGGCTCAACAGACTGATCTACACCTTCTTTCTCCAGTTTTGCGGCAGCTCTGTGGTAAGCCTGTAGTTCCTGGCTGTGGGCCGCGTAGAACTCTGTTTTTTGATTTAGGGGCAATCCGGTATATTCCAGCCATACGGACCGATAGGTTTTGCAAAGCTGCAAGTTTTTGGCAGCTGTTGCAAAGCCTTTTTTCTTTTCCTGCATTTCTGCGATCTCGCTCGCGAGGTCTATCTGATTTTTTCTGAGATTCCGTATAACCGTGTCATAATCACCGCCTGTGTACAGATTTTGATTCGCCATTCCGAGGAGCATTGCACCTAAGTGCTTGGCGTTTTCGATACCCATACGGCGTTCCACGGCTGCGATTCTGCGGCTTAGGGACGAGCCTTCTGATGTCTGCTTTATAGCCACTCCGAGAAGGGAAGGCCAGCTTGTTTTACTCATAGTTCTGCGTGCTCCTGACTTGTAGATTTTCGGGTAAATTCGGGCTCCGAAATGTACATCCGAAACCCTGTACATTTTTGCGAAAATGTATTCATACGGTCAAAACAATAAAAAAGTCCCTAATTGCGATAAAAGCAATTAGGGACTTAACAGGTTATTATAGATTGACCTTAGAATTCAGGTCTTTCCACATTCCCGTCCAAAGCACGCAGCAACGCCAATTCCTATAAGGATGCACCCCTATTGGAAGCCATTGCGGCGCTTAGAACCAACCTGCAAATTACTTGCGGGGATTTTTAATTGCTGCCTGCTTATTGGGTCGTCATCATAGGTATGTACCCAAAAGCGCGTACTGTTTGC
>ERZ773157.472-NODE-472-length-48431-cov-14.821378_pt1 | contig 48431 bp, 40 predicted proteins | sample MGYA00511480_ERZ773157 | MGnify/ENA primary metagenome ERZ773157 (study PRJEB29015, sample SAMEA2737863) | human gut metagenome | biome: human gut; feature: human-associated habitat; material: faeces | place: China | collected 2012 ... | reverse complement strand
CCATAAAAATAACCTCCAAACTGAGTAATTTTATCTTACATCAGTTTGGAGGTTTTCCGCCATATTCTGCCCTGTGTTGCCCCATTCTGCAAAGGTATGCATTATCAATACGTGCCCACCCCTACGATGCTTAGCAATCTGTTATTACTTGTCTGTCATTACTTGTTAGTTATAAATGTATTATATATTGCCTTTATGGCTGTATCAAAATCACTGTTCTTTACTCCGATTATGATATTCAGCTCTGATGAACCCTGGTCTATCATCTTTATGTTGATGCCTTCCTTTGCAAGTGCGCTGAACAACTTGCCTGCTGTGCCACTTGCTGACTTCATTCCACGGCCTACAACAGCTATAAGCGCAAGTCCTGACTCAATCTCAACTGAATCCGGCTCTGCAAGTCTGTGGATGGCAGATATAACTCTCTGCTCCTTGTGTACGAATTCATCAGCATGAACTACGATAGTCATCGTGTCAATACCTGATGGCATATGCTCAAATGAGATATCATTCTCCTCAAATGCCTGAAGCACCTTCCTTCCAAATCCTATCTCTGAATTCATCATAGCCTTCGTAATAAAGATTGTACAGAAATCCTTCTTACCTGCAATACCTGTTACAACATAATCCTGCTTCTGGCAGGTACTCTCAACTATCCAGGTTCCTGCGTCCTCAGGCGCATTTGTGTTGCGGATATTGATCGGGATACCACAGTGGCGTACAGGGAATATCGCATCCTCATGGAGAACTGATGCACCCATGTATGAAAGCTCACGAAGCTCTCTGTAAGTAATATATTTGATCGGCTTTGGATCTGGAACAATACGTGGGTCAGCTACAAGGAAGCCTGAGACATCTGTCCAGTTCTCATATACATCGGCTCTGCTTGCCTGTGCGACTATCGAGCCCGTTACATCTGAACCGCCTCTGGAAAATGTCTTTACCTTGCCATCCTTGCCAAGTCCATAGAATCCTGGAACAACCGCATGCTGTGTCTTGGCAAGTCTCTCACCAAGTACCTTCTCCGTCTTATAGCTATTGAGATTGCCCTCTGCATTGAAAAAGATAACCTCTGCAGCATCTATAAACTCAAAGCCAAGATATGCAGCCATAATCTTACCATTGAGGAACTCTCCTCTTGATGCCACATAGTCCAGTGTGCACATTGGGTCCGGATTGGTAAGATCCTCCAACTGCTTTGTAATCTCCTCAAAATCCTTATCAAGTGAAAAATCCTTAATCTCAAGGCCTGTGATGATCTCATCATATCTGGCCTTGATCGCCTTCACTTCCTCTGTGAAATCATTCCCTGCCTTCGCAGTTTCATACACATGAAGGAGCATATCTGTTACCTTTGTATCACCTGAAAATCTCTTTCCAGGTGCAGAAGGAACAACGTATACACGGCTCTCATCTGATTTGATGATTGCTCCAACCTTTTTAAACTGCTCTGCACTTGCCAATGAACTTCCGCCAAATTTTACTACCTTTTTCATAATTCCACTATTTTCCTTTGCCATATTCTTATTTGAATGTCGTTCTTCTTAAGATTCGCTGGCGAATCTTGCCGCAAGCTGCCAGTCAGCTCTGCTGACATATATCATATCAGCGGCTCAGCAATCCTCACGGAGTGTATATCTCTGTCGAAAATAGAGTCCAGACTGAGATATAAAACATAAAAATACACATGCATTTTATACGTCTTTTTGCAATATAGCAAGAGAATTTTAGTTTTTGCTATTAAAAAAGGCAATATATACCTGATTTGTTCCTGCCGGCACCATTCTGTGCAATATTATCTTTTCCCAGCCAAGCTACTTCTCCTTATCCCGATTCTCCATATAAAACACCTTTCCTTTAGCCCTGAATGGAAGTCTATTGCCATTCGGAATAAGATATGCGTGCTCACGTCTGACCTTGAGATCATCCTCTATGTACCCGTCCGTGATGATGAGTATAGGTCCAGACAGTGGGAAATCTTTTGCCCGCTCCAGTGTATCCACACCCGGCTGAAGAACTGTGCCGCCACGGCCGGTAACTTCTACGCGGCCAGCGATGTCCTCCGGAGCCATATAGCCGACGTCCGCAGCCTCCGCATCACAGAAAATTATCCGCACAAATGGCACGTCCTTTGAGACTGCATAGCTTGCAACTGCACCAAGTGCCAATCCGATCTGTGACGTGCTCATGGAACCCGAGGTGTCAATGACTACGCCAAATGTTCTGCTCTCCAGTTCTTTCTCCCACAGAGCGTAGCTTGGTCTCGGAATATCAGGTGTAGAGCCCTGCCGTCTGCTTGGTCTGGCATAGGTCCTGTGCTTTTCAAGTGGTGGAAACTGCTCGTCAAACCACCTGCCAAGTTGAACCTCCCACGGAATAGGCGGCATGGAAAGAGCCCTCACCTCCTCCACCAGTCCTGCTGGAAGATAACCGCGCTTATGTATGATATGATAGTCAAGGCCCTCTCTGAGTGAATTCTTGAAGAATTCATCCAATGTGACCCCTTTACTCATTCCTTCAAAGTGTGGGCCATTCTGTCCAAATATATCTCCCTGGCCATATCCCCTGAAGGTTGCATGCTTCTTGAACTTTCTCATTTCCTTCACGATCAGGTCATATATCGTCTCCGCCGACATGTTATGCAGGGATTCATCATACAAAAGCCCCTCATCCGGCATATCTCCGATGTGCATCTCATGAAGCCAGTCATTTATCACGTAGTCACAGGCCACATTCCAGAGATAGTGATCGCGTCCCTGACACCTCTCTTGATGGCAAAGTCCCGCATGAAGGTATTCGTGCGCCAGGACAAATTTCCACTCTTCAAGAGTAAAACCACATGATGGGTTTGCATATATCTCACCATGAGCTGCATCCACTGCGGCTATATGTATCTCGTATTTGTGGCATATATCCACATCCTCAATGATCTTAAAGGACGAGGCCAGTCCACCAAGGAGGGGTAATGTGCCAGAAACCAGCCTGCCGCCTTGGTTACCACCGTGTCCTTCTTCTTTTCGATGTCATGTCCACCCACATCACACACAGCTTTTTTGATGGAGTGGGTGATCGCCCGGGAAAATGTCTCGGCATATTCATTTCTCTCGCCCTTCTTGTAGTAGATCGGCGAATCCAGACCGATCATATCCCTGGCCTTCTCCGAATTAAGACCGTATGTCTGTTTCTGTACATCCCCATACTTCTCAACAAGATACTCGTATATCCTGAGCTCATCATTAAGCTTTATATCGTACTCTTCTTCCGGATCCGGAATGATAGGCTTTCCAAAGCCAACATCCGCAAGGAACCTTGTAACATATATATCACATGCCTTATTCCATGCAAATGTGTTCACGTCCCCTGTCGGCATCCTATCCTTATCGAAATGTCCCAGTGCCAGATGCAGCAGATTGTGAGCCATCACATACGCCCATTCATCCGGGCGGAGCCTGGCTTTCGGGTTCACATATATATCCCCTGTCTTTGTCACGCATGCATAGCTGTCCTTCTCTCCCAGATGCGAAGTCTTTTCAATGATCGTTCCATCAAGCAAAGAGAAAAGAGGATGCTCATTTAAAATGTCATATCCCGCATAGATTGCCTTCACTTCGTCAGGAACTCCCTTTTGCCAGGAATAAAATTTCTTTCTAAAATATGTCATTAATATACGTACCTCTCGTAAACCACCTATTTGCTGCTGACAAGACGCGGAAGATCCCTTATGATCTCCAGTGTGAACCAGTCTGGAAGAGCTGTGTCATCGTCCGACGCAACCACCATCTGCGCTATCTCAAAGTTGATATTTGACAGCTCCTTGATCATCCCCTTCGCTCTGTACACAAATGACAGCATATTCCCGGATATATCCTGTTTGCTTTTTGGCAGTTCTGTGAGAAGCTTTGCCCTGAATGACTGTGCCAGAAAATAAAGAATATCTCTGTCCTCTGGTCTGGATGGCCACTTGGCAGTATCCGCTATAATATCATCCAACATGTGGTTATTCTTAATGCTCTTCGTATAGGCTAGAAACATTCCGGCATGGGATGGACTCAAGCAAGCATACGCGAGCATTTTGAGGACATTGCTGTCCACATCCCGCATTCCCGCGCCATATTCTGTGAGCGCATCACTGAGCATATGCCATGATCTCGGTGTGGAAAATGGCTCCTCTGTCTTGGGTGGTTCCGAGAACAGATGATCCGGTCTCTGGATAATGTAATCAATGACCCACGGATGTATTCCGCTACTCTGGGCCCATTTAATCCACTGCCTTGCATCAGCTTTCATCTGCACATGAAACATTCTATTGATAAGAGCCGATGACATGGTTTTGACAATGGCAGAATCCTGTGCCCTGTTGCCAGCTCCCACGACGATACTTCCCTCTGGGAGATGGTATTCGCCAATTCGTCTCTCATGTATAAGCGAGTAGAAGGCTTTCTGTACCTCCTGTGAACATGCATTAAGCTCATCAAGGAACAACACATAGGGTTCTGTTCTTGCTATCATCTTAGGTGGCAGGAACTCCGATGTCTCCCCATTGATCCTCGGAATTCCAATAATATCCTCTGGGGCCAGCTGACTTCCGAGGAGCGAGACACATGGCAAGCCCACTTCTTTTGCGAACTGCTCAACCAGAGCAGATTTTCCTATGCCCGGCGCTCCCCATATAAACACAGGCCTTATCGGCGCTACATTTATCAATATCTCCAACAGATCTTCCTGTGTCACTGTGATTGGCAGATTCATATATATCCTCCTGTAATTTGCAGATCATTTTCGATAGTTACTCATTTAGGTTTTATTATATGATCTTAGATAAAGCCTGTCATATAACCTGTAGTGTAATTTCAGCCTCCCTTTTGATCGTTCCAAACTCTCAGCTTTTTATTTATTTTCTTATATCTTTTTCCAGCTCTTCAACCAGATCCTGTAATTCTTTTATCTTCTCCTTGATTGTTCTTAACTTTAGCTCTACATCAGGGGAAGGACCAGTCTCTTCCTGCATATCACTCTCTGCTTCTTCGTCAGCATTCAGCTCTATAAGTCCCCTCAGCGCAGTTGCCGGAGTGACGTTCAGACTCTTTGCTATGTCAAGCAATCTGGCATGTGATCCCACGCGGAACGTGAGTGTACGGGGAGATTTTGGCAGATTTGCATCTTCTTTTATTTTCTCTTTTAACTTGTCCTCATCAGATATTCCATAGCTATCAATAATCTGATTACACAGGAACGAAGCCCTGTAGTCGCTTTTTGTTGCTCCCTTATAATGCTTCTCCCTGATCTTATCGATCTTGTCATCAAAATCTAATACCATCTGCATGTTTACTTTCATTGAGGAACCTCCTTGTTGGTTGTGTGCTTTTAATATGTTTTAGCATACTGATTGTGCAATTTCATATCAATATTAAGCTATACGAGCATAAATGTCAAGTGGAAATATGCTTTTTACTACCAGTATTTTTTTTATTGCAGTAGGCAAAAACATATGTTATAATGCTGGTATGCTAAAGGTTGCTGGCATGATATATCATATCCAGTATGGCATATTCTATTTCAAAGGAGGTGATATCAACGAAAATAACATATTTAGTAAATCTAATATTGCCTATGCCAGGCACAACCATATCTGCCTATAGCTATAAGCGCCAATTACTAGCGCTTGGCTACTCATCAGCTCAGGCAAGCGGAAGCATAGGTGGATGCATTCGACACGGAGTTTTAGGCTTTCTTAATAACGGCATGCTTATACGGCTTAAGTGAATAGAAAGTCTGCAAACACTAGCAAAATGAAATGTCACAAAATGCCAGGTACAACGAGCTAATTGTACCTGGCATTTGTATTGCTCATGCATCCTTTACTTCATTGTATTTCCCTCGTCGCAATTTTTGCCATAACCCCCTATATGCCTCCTTGGCGCCAAATATTTTCTCCAGCACTCATTATCGCACATTTTTCACAATTCGACAACAAAGGGGCTATTGCATTGATTTGTATGAATTTATTTTCTCACCCACCTGGCGTAGAGTTTTCTGCTGCCGGTGCTGCCGGCTGCAATCTTCGTAACCTTTTTCTTGAATTTTGGATCGCTGTACCACCCCTTGAATGTATAACCCTTTCTGACCGGATTCTTCAAGACTATAGTCCTGGAAACGACGGTATAACCGGCTGGATTGGACCGGCTGTTTGTCCCCCTGCCAAGACTGTACCGGATCTTATACTTTACCAGTTTCCACCTTGCGTATAATGTCTGATTCTTGGTAGTCCTCACAACCGAACTGCTGCCGATCCTGCTGCCGCCACTCTTTGCTGTGTACCAGCCTGCAAATGTATATCCCCTTCTGGCCGGTGTCGGCAGTGCTCCGTAAGTTTTTCCACAAATGACTGTCTTACTTCCGGAGCTCACACGACCTCCATTTGGAGCAAATACTATTCTCACGCGCTTTACTGTGTCCGTGTATTTTGCAGTAAAAGAAAGCTTGGTGGATGTTCCTGCCACACGCAATGTAACTTTTTTACTTCCCGTCTTCCACGTCATCTGATTTAAGGCATATGCGATAATCCCATTTTGAATACCCGAAATGCTCGGCGGATATGACGCATTGTAAGTGCTGACTTCAAATTTGGTTTTACCTGCATTGAGATTTTTCTGAATCCTCTCAGCGTAGGCTCGCGCCCACTTTGCGGCATCTCCGTTTCTGACAAAGTAGTTGTCTGCCAGGCTTGTAGAACGTGTGCCATAACCGCTTGCCGTATAAATCTTATTATGACCATTGTGTGCCAACGCCATGAGTTCATCCGTCAGTCCAAAATACAAATGCGTTTGATCAAAGTTATAATAATTGTCTTTTGTATCATCCCATGTACAGTCCACCTGATACCATTTGCCATCTAGCTTCATGGCATTCCATGTATGTCCATCATAGGTATCCCTTGTCTCAGCATTTTCTATGCCGGCTGCAGTAAGCAGTTTTGAATAGGCACTCTCATATGCTTGACATGTGCCCAGTTTTCGTGTCAGTGCGCTCTCTGCCGAAGACCATTTCAGGGAATGATCGTAATCAAGCTGCTGCAACAGCCAGTCATGCAGCCACAATGCCTTTTCATAGTCTGAACCATCAGTCTCCTTGCTGCACTTTTTTACCGCAGCATTCACGATGTCACCCACGCTCGGATAAGCCCTGTCAGATACCTGTATATTTGTGCTCACACGCATATAATAGACACCTGACGTTTTATCCATTACATAAAACCTAAAGTTATAGACTCCCGAAGCAGTCATTGTGAATTCAAAGTCGTGAGATTCGCACTCATCTGTGTATTGAATCCACGCTCCGCGGCTTGGATCCGCCACGGATTCAAAGCTGTACTCACCCGGCTCGGAATAACTCGGTGCATCCATTCTGAACAAATACCGGCCACTGCCACCATCCGCTGAAACATGGAATGTTGCATCCTCCCCTAATTTGGGTTCGTTCCATTCAACCTTCAATGCTACACCATTTTGAGGGTCACTTTCAGCACTGTATCTATATTCCATATCGCCTGTCTGAATACTTACCGATGAATTCTCAGATTCTTCCTGCGCATAACTTATCACCTTGATCGTCGATACGCCTGTCATCACAATCATTAATGTTATAACAAATGTAGCAAACTTCCTTTTTCTCATAAGCAATACCTCATATCTTTCTTAAGGTCAAATAACACCGTTAACTGCCAATTTCTTATATATTGAGCATAACAGAAACACAGATTTTTTGCCACAAAAAAATCCCCCCTACACCACACCGAACCAGCTTACACAGCCACCATCGATATGCCATAGGGGGGGAATTTCCTTCTCTTTATCTTAACTTTTATCTCTTACACCAGACTGCTCTTACTCTTCCGCCAGTCAGCGTCTACCTTGCCGCCATAAATTCCTTTACCGCATTCAACCCGCACACATCTTCTATCGTTCCGTAACTTGCAGGGATATAGCTTATATTAATGTTACTTATCGACCCCTTTGTATTTCCAGAGTAGGCATCACTTGTCTCGCATACATCCAACGCAACGGCATAGTCTGCGAACTGCCATCCAACACAATATTCATATGCTGTGACTTTGTCACTTCCGTAATTTTCCGGATGTCTCATCTTGTCTATGAACTCCTTTGCATCGTAATTGCCGCCGTACATGGTTGCATTATCTTGGTCGCAGAACCAGCCAATATAATTTGGTGTTCCAAACTCCTCATACAGCTTGTCAAGGAGTAAATATTCACCATCCGAATCCGGGTTATCATTACATAAAGTGTTATACTCTTCTTCGGTGAGTCCGAGTGTGTCATAATATACTTTTGATGGTCCCATCATCCAGTTTCCGTCTGTCACTGCCTGCTTGATAGTCAACTCGTTTTCGCTGTCTTCATCGCCCAATACCAGATCTGGAAGGTAGAGCCTATTCTCACCGGTTTTATCATAGACGATAAAACTAAAATTGTTGCTGCTCTCCGTATATGTATCTATGAGTGATGACAAGGTATTTATGCCTTCTATGCCTACTCCAGTCAGAGGATAATCCATAAGATCATCTATCTTTATCGGAAGCGTCAGCTTGTCCGCAAATAATGTTGCTCCGGTTGGGGCGTCTAGAACATCCTTGTCTGTAATATCATGCCTGAGCACCCCGGCTCCCATGCTGTCATCTGCAACACTGCCTGTGTCATTTGCATCCTTATCACTGTCGTCATTTACATCTGCGGCCTCCTGAGAATATCCAGTTTTTCCAGAATCCCCTGTATTTTTATCTGCATCTGAACCGCCCCCGCAGCCTGCGAGCATTGCCGCCATGGTGATTCCCATAGCTCCACATAAAAAGCCTTTCTTCATTTTTCCCCTCACGTCATTTTTCTTCATTTTCTTCATTTTCTTCATTTTTTTGTTATCCCTTCTTTTAAAAATTATTATTTTGCTTTCAAATATTATTTTTTTAAATTTATTTTTGAACCAACTCTTATATCACTTACTGTCGGTCTTTTCCTTTACATTTTCCCGTGTGATCTTGACCATGTCAAACTGTCCACTATATATATTTGTATAGTCGTCTATAGATATGCTTCTGTATGCCGTTTCGCCGTGTTCCGCTACATATATATCATATGTGGTAACCCCTCCATAACTCTCAGTATAGTCGCACACATCTACGCTCACCGCAAATGGCTCTCCACCTTCGACTATTTCCTTATTCTTGATTGCATTATCATCCTTGTCTAATCCCGCATCTATCATAGAATGTGTTATATATCCTGTTGTTCCTGCCATGAGACGCAGAGGAATATCGTATACTATGTTATCTCCTTTGACCGACACACCCAGATCGTGATCCGTCTTATTTTCCACATAGAAATTCATCCATGCGCTATAATAATTTTTATCCGCTATCTCATCATACACATTTGTCCCTAGATATGTCACTTTAACCTGATCATTATCGGTGACGACCTGTTCGCCATCAACATGAAAATTTCTCGTATAATTGACCGAATCTGCCTCCCCCTTTCCGTCCAGATCCACGTCAACAATAACACTGTCAACTGCCCTGAACGGTCCCGCATTTCCTGTTGTATCTTCCAGTGTGCAGAACAGTATCTTAGCCGTAACAGTCGGCTTTCTTCCCAAGTCGAAAAATGTAACGCAGCCAGAATCCACAATATAAAACTTACTTGTAGAATTTGGCTGAACTCCCCAATTAGTTGGAACTCCCCCCTCGTATGACTCATTATTCGAAGTCAGGAGCATGATATTATAATAAACCATGTAGTCTTTATGATTTACAACCGTATACTCAAGCGCACAATCATTTTCAGATATATCATATCCTTCTGCACTCGCTATGGTTTCATCCTCAGGACCGCAGCCAATATCGTATACCTTATCTATTGTAACCGTAAGATACTCGTTGTCGCACACAACATAATTGACTTCCCTGTAATTCTTTCCTCCACTTTCTGAATCTTTATCCCTGTTATGGATTATGATTCCTGTTACGCCGCCGGCTACTACGGATGCCGTCACAACACCGGCGACTATCTTTGCCTTCAGCGTCTTAAATAAGCCCTTAAGTCCAAGCTTGCCCGCAGTTTTAACCCCTGCAGACGCCACACCTGTTGCGACTCCTCCGGCTGCAGCCCCCCCAGTCAATGTTCCCACTGCAGCTCCTCCGGTTGCTGTTCCTAACACTGTTCCAGCTGCAGCTCCAAACACGGCAGAAAATACGCTTGTAAGGAAATTCGGGATCACCAGTCCCTGTGTCTCCGCCAGAAACACCGCGGTGAGAAGTGCCGTTGTTCCAGATGAATACAGTTTTACGCCACTTGTATTCTCATACCTCTGCACACCCGCTTTTATCTTTCCTCTGGCAGCGGACAGTCTGTAGCTCACTGTACCTTCCGGACACTCCATGCATGCCGCGATCTCCGACGTGCTCATCCCGTCAAAGTAATACATTATTATCGTCTGGTACTGAACCGCCGACAGTTCCTCCTGCATGATATTCAGGATTATCTTACGCTTTTCCGCATTTAGCACGTAACTTTCCGGCAGGAAATTGTCATTTTCCTCCAAAAGATTAGTGGATGTGGCTTCATCCAGCTGCACAGGCATTTTCTTTCCAAGAAACTGTCTGCATTTGTTTACAGCGATGGTATTCAGCCATGCTGTTATCCTCTCAGGATTTTCGAGCTGTTGCAAATGCGTGAGTGCCGTTATGTAGGTATCTTGCATCACATCGTACACATTCTGCTCATTCTTCAAAAAGCTCATACAGGTGTAATAAACCTGCCGGTAAGTATTCTGATATATGACCTCAAATGCCTTCATATCTCCACTCACCACTCTAGCGACCAGCGCCCTTACGTCATACTTTCCGTATTCGTCTGTCATACCTTAGTTGTCCCTCCATTTTTATGATCTCCCTATATAGATTATCCCGAGACGATTTTCGTTGGATTTTTTTGAAATTTTTTGAAAAATATTTTATCCCTGTCTTCCTGAACGGTTTTTACCTGACTTTTTACATTCAACAAGTATAAATGCCAGATACAAATAAACTCAATCTTATCTGCACCTGACACATTGTCTCTCTTTACAAAATTGAAAATCTTACTTTAACATATTTAACTCAGACCATTTTCATTCTACTCCCCATGCCTCTTCACCTCAATCCTGCCTCTTCCACTCTCCTTCACATCATAGAGGGCGTTATCCGCCTCCTCATACATCTCATTGAATGTCAGTTCAGTTCTTGCGATCACCGCTCCCATGGATATCCCTGTTCCTCCCTCAGTGGCCTTCACAGTCAGGTTCACCTTGTCAAATATCTGCTGGGCACGTTCCCTTATCACATCATCAGACACACTCTTATTGAAGAACAGCATAGCTGCAAATTCATCACCGCCCATACGGCATGCATGGTCATCACCGCGGAGTGCCGCCTGCAGTGCCTGTGCCACAAGGACAAGATATTTGTCACCGTTATGATGTCCGTAGGTGTCGTTGTACTGCTTGAATCTGTCTACATCCATCATGATCATCACCGCTGTGTGCGTACACTCAAGAAGTCTCTGCTCCATGTCGCTTCTAAATGCCGCATGGTTCAAAAGTCCTGTGAGGGGATCTGTACGATAGGTGTTCTCCCAGTTTCTGAGTCTCACATCCGCCTTATTCTGCTCCGCATCTGTCAGCATCTTCAGAGCATATGTACTTGACACATCCGCTATTACTATTTCTCCCCTGTCTTTCTGAATTGCCGAATCATAAAACATTCTTCCGGAGCATAGTACATATATATCCTTGCCATCCTTCCGATGTATCTTGTGTTCCTGAAATGCAAATGTGCTCTTTGCCAGATTCGCATTTACCCGACAGAGATATTCCGTTTTATCCTCATCCGGTATAAGGTCGATCTGGGTTATGATATTATTCTCTATGTCCTCCTTGCTGTAACCCGTCAGCTCCTCAAAATTATCATCTACAGATATGATCCTCCAGTTCTCATCCACCAGATATCTGCTATGTTTTACTGTATGTACACGAAACGCATCCTTGCCAAATTCAGAAGAATCCACCATCTGTCTTCGCCCCATTATCCGGATCTCTGTCTGTCCGTCGTCCGTGCCGACACCATCAGAGTCCGCCAGACCATCTCCTGAGGCAGTTCTCTCCCCAATATTCTCTCCATTGCCATCTGCACCGGCACCAGCAGCCCTCTGAGTTGAATCAGCTGCCAGCGAATCCGCATACTTCTCTGATACAAGCCTGATAAACTCGGAAACTATATATGGATCAAACTGACTGCCCGCGCAGCTCTTTAATTCTTCTATCGCTTTGGGTATCGGCATTCCCTTTCTGTAAGGTCTGTCATTGATCATTGCGTCAAATGCATCGACCACCGCGATCACACGTGACAGAACCGGTATACTCTCACGACTCAGTCCATCCGGATATCCATTTCCATCCCATCTCTCATGATGATGCCTTATCTCCTCCGCAATCTGTCTGAGCTCGGTGTTGCTCATGGCGATCTCGTATCCCTTCTCAACATGGGAACGCATGATCTTCCATTCCTCATCCGTGAGTTTTCCCGGCTTGTTGAGTATCTCCATAGGAACTCCTACCTTTCCTATGTCATGGAGCAGGCAGAGAAGCGCCAGCTTACTCTGCTGGATATCTGACAGCTCTATTCGCCTGCCAAGCTCAGCTCCCATCTCCTGTGTCCTGCGCACATGCTGTTCCGTATCGCTGTCACACTCCTCAAGAGCCCTTATGAGCGATGTCAGCATATCTGAGTGCAGCGATTCTCTGTCCACAAGCTTCTTTGTCTTCATGGCTGTTGCCGCATCAATGATTGCAGCGACGACGCTCTGTCCCTCATCCGCAGCCACTCCCACTGCATACTGTATACTTCCATCATACTGCTCTTTGACCCTTTCGACACATGCCGCCATCTCTTCCTCACTGCTGTGACTGCAAAGTGCTATCAGGTGCGCATCAATACCCCTGACATAATACGTTCTCTCCGGAAAGTTCTTTCTCATGATGCCCGCAAGTGCATTTATCCTCTGGTCACCCACCTGATTACCCAGGGTGCTGTTGATCACAGACAATCCGTTGATATCGCATATTGCCACTCCAACCGGAAACGTAAAATGGTCCACTTCTTCCATGGCAAGTTTCTGAAAGCTATCCCATTTCTGAAATCCTGTAAGCATATCCGTCTCCAGAGATATATCTGAAAATACGAACATCTGGCCAAGCCTTCGGCCTTCCTTGTTGTCAAGCCTTCTGATATCACACCTTAAAGGTCTGTCTCCATCATCACCTTTTATATAACACTGCAGAGAAAAACTGTCATCATCAGCTGCAAGATCAACGGACAGATCGTACGTCTCAAGAAACTGCTGAAGATTCTCACATCTGCAGAGGAACTCCTTTCCAAGAAAATCATCCGCTCTGTCATTGTGCAGGATCAAATGATTGTCATAATCAAACAAAACTATTCCCTGACCTATATTCTCGAATATATTTGTCTTTAGTTTGTTGAGCATTCCATGGGTTGAATAATTAAAGCAGCTCCAGTACAGAATATATGATGTAAGACTGTAGCCGCAGATGGAATAATCCAGGAGCTTGTACACCTCAGCACCCGGAACATAGAGAAATACTGCATTTATCCCAACGAGCACAGAGAGTCCCAGAATGACACTGCTGTACTGCAAACGATATTCATGCGGAATCGTGCAAAGCTTCTTTACAAGGAGTATGAGTACCACACCCACCAGCGCATATGAAAAAACCAGATGCATATCATACAGCGGCTTCATATCATAGCTGTATTTTGCTATGACGGTGTCCCTTCTGACATACCCTATCGCTATATTTTTGAATGGGTTTATGGCAAATATTACAAGCTCATACAGACAATAAAAAAAGCATAAGCCTATCGCCGCCTTTCCATACTTTGAAAAACGTCCGTTTGTAAAATAAACAGTAAATATGAGCAGACATACCAGCATATAATCAATGCTTACAAAATATATACTCGACATGACGGACATGGCCATATACGAATCGCTTATAATACTGATAAGATAACTGACATCAACTATAGCTGCTCCTATGCAGGCAAGTCCCAGAAACCTTCCCGTCGTCTTATTCTTTTTTATGGATTTCATCGCCAGTATAATATCCATGACGGCTATTATAATTGACAAAAATACATATATCTTCAAAACGATTTCATTCATACTCATTCCTCCTGAATCGTAGCAAAATATGGTTATATTTTACTACGTATCAAGATATGGGGCAATGCGGAAATTTTACCTATTCTCTCCCTTTTGCACATAAATTTCACTTGATCTGACGGAATTCAAATATTGAACACACCTGCATTTGATGATAAAATTTACTATATTTATTGAATTTGGAGAACTAAGATGCAGAAAAAAATCGCTCTAATAAATGATGTTACAGGATTCGGAAGATGTTCCATCGCTGTCATGGCACCGATAGTGTCCGCCATGAAGATCCAGGCAGTCACTGTGCCGACGGCAATACTATCTACACATACACAGTTTCCTATATTTTACTTTGATGACTACACACCAAAAATGCGGGATTACATCCAGACATACAAAGATCTGGAGCTGCAGTTTGATGCCATATCCACAGGATTTCTCGGCTCTGAGGAACAGGTTGATATAGTTATCGACTTTATCAAATACTTTAAAAACGAGAAGAATTTTGTTATCGTCGATCCAGTCATGGGTGACTACGGCAAGCTGTACCCAACCTATACCGCGTCTATGTGCAGCAAGATGAAGGAGCTTGTAAAATATGCCGACATTATCACTCCTAATCTGACGGAGCTTTGCACCCTCCTTGATCTTCCATATCCGGAGCACACTGTGACCGTGAACGAGCTAAGGCAGATGTGCATGACCCTGGCGGAGCAGGGACCGGAACATATCGTTGTGACAGGAATACATTTCAATAAGACTCAGATAGCCAACTTCATCTACAACAAGGATGAGGATTTCCAGATGGTCATGGTTGACAGGATCGGCGGCGACAGGAGCGGCACCGGAGATGTGATCGCAGCCATCATTGCGGGTATGTATCTGAACGGACACAGCGTCTATGAGTCCGTGAAAAAGGCCGCTTCATACGTATCAAAGTGCATAAGCTACTGCGTTGAGAACAATGTTCCGGAGAACTGGGGACTGTGCTTTGAGATGTACATGAAAGACCTGACAGAGGCATGACATTTGTCATCCATTTTTACGCGACATACTTTTATTGTATGTATATTTGAGCTGTGTTCTATCACAGCAATATCACAATTTTAATTATATGGAGATACTAACTATGGTTTTATACACTGTAACCGGAAAAGTCGGTGAGGAAGGTTACCTCGACATTGCAAAGAGCGGGGATCTCACAGGCAAAAATATATATGTAAACATGACAAACAAATGTCCATGCAGCTGTGTGTTCTGCCTGAGGCAGACAAAAAAGCAGCAGGAGAACAATACTCTCTGGCTGAAGGATGGCGAGCCTTCTATAGAGGAGGTTCTGGAGCTTTTCTCAAAGTATGACCTGAATATCATAAATGAACTTGTATTTTGTGGATTTGGCGAGCCTCTTGAGAGACTTGAAGACGTATGCGCGGTGATCGATTCACTGAAAAACACATATCCCAATCTCAAAGTCCGTCTCAACACCATCGGACTTGCCAATCTTATATATGGGAGAGATGTCACACCAGAGCTTGAGGGCAGGTTCGACACTGTATCAATATCCCTGAACGCCCCTGATGAAAATGAATTTCTTGAGCTGACCAGATCACGCTATGGGATCCAGTCCTACGCGGCCATCAAGGATTTTGCCGTTCTTGCCAAAAGGTACGTGCCACACGTTGTCATGACAGTTGTTGACAAGGTCATGCCCAAGGATAAGATCGAGCTATGCCGCCAGATATGCAAGGATTTAGGCGTGACTTTGAGGGTTCGCCCATTTGAAAATTAACCGCATTTTACAGTGACACTTACAAAGGAGGTACCGCTATGTTTCAATCTCTAGAGTTAAAACACCCAAGATTTTATCAGGCATTCCGCCTGTTCATCGTCGTATTTGCATCTATACTATACGCATGGAATCTCCGATGCTTTGCCAAGACCGCAGGACTGTTTCCAAGTGGGTTCTCCGGAGCATCCCTGCTTCTCCAGAACATTGGAATAAAATTTCTGCACATAAGCGTGCCTTTTGCAGTATTCAACATTGGACTGAATCTATTTCCCACATACATATCATACAAATATATCGGCAAAAGATTTACCCTCTATTCGATCATAGTCATTCTTCTGTCGAGTATATTTGTGGATATTCTGCCATCATATGTATTCACTGACGACATAATGCTTGTAAGCCTGTTCGGCGGTCTCATCAACGGACTCGCCATCAGCCTGTGCCTGAACGTTGGAACCAGCACCGGGGGAACTGATTTCATCAGCATATTCCTGTCCCACCAGAAGGGTATAGATGCGTGGAACTACATACTGCTCGGAAACATCGTGATGCTGATCGCAGCCGGAGCGCTGTTCGGCTGGTCAAAGGCTCTGTACTCCATCATCTACCAGTTCTGCAGCACACAGGTGATCCAGCTTCTATATAAGAGATATAAGAAAGAAACGTTGTTCATCATCTCCGACAAATCAAATGAGATATATCATGCCATCAAAGATCTGACAAATCACGACGCCACATTATTCACCGGTATCGGCTGCTATGAGGAGAAGGAGAAAACCCTTATCTATTCTGTCATCAACGCCGAGGCAAAGCGTGAGCTCATCCCGATGATCCGTGGAATCGATGAGCACGCATTTATCAACGTGGTCAAGACCGAGGAGCTGGACGGAAGATTCCATGATATTCCGCACGACTGATGATCAATGAACTGCCACTTGTATCCGAACGATCAAATACCTTTACGAAATGAACGCACAATAAACCTTCCTATCACCAATATACATATCTCTTATAAGTTGGCCTTATACAGCGTACCGCGCCTCTTCATCCACACAAATGCTCCCACGCATATCACTATGGATATAAATGATCCCGCCGGAGCCGCAAATCCCATAGGAAACAGTGTATCAGGATATTTGATCGATGCCAGATATGAGCCCGGAATCCTTGCACATACTATGGCTATCATGTTGTGTATAAATCCTATGTAGGATTTGCCATATGCACAGAAATATCCGGTGAAGCTGAAGTGGATTCCTGCTAATACGCAGTCCACGATATAACTGCTTATATACTGGACACCCATGGTCACAACCACCTTGTTCTTGCTGAAAAGTCCCACGAGCTCAGGTGCAAACAGTTCAACAACAGCTATTGCAATGACTCCATAAGCCACTATGATCCCCAGTGCATACCTTAGTATCTGTTCTGCCCGGTCATGCTTTCCTGCGCCGATATTCTGGGCGGCAAGCGCGGACACGGTCGCCAGCATGGAGGATGGCACTATGAATATAAAGCTTATCATCTTCTCCACAACTCCAACTGCGGCGGCATCATTTACACCACGGTTGTTGGCTATGACTGTTATCACGATGAAAGCGATCTGTATGCATCCGTCCTGTACTGCCACCGGGAGACCTATCTTTACGATCTCTCCGAGCACAGATCTTCTCGGAACGAAATCATTTTTCGCAATTCTCAGCCCTGTATTCATTCTCCTTATCGCCACAAATGATATTATAACGCTGAATGTCTGCGCCAGAGTCGTTCCTAGAGCAGCGCCAAGAGGGCCCATGCCACAGGCACCTATAAATATGTAATCAAGTGCTATATTAAGGCCACACGCAATCGCAATGAAATACATAGGACTCTTAGAATCTCCGAGTCCTCTGAATATCGAACTTATCACGTTGTATGCTGTTATAAATGGAATTCCTATAAAGCAGACTATCAGATAATCCGTGATTCCTTTGACAGCCTCCTCTGGAGTATCCATGACCGCAACTATTGGATTTATAAAAATGAGCAGCATTACTGTAAGTACTACTGATATTATCATGAAGATGGTGACTGTATTTCCTATAGCCGCCTGTGCATCCTGAAGCTTCTTCGCCCCCACTGCTTTTCCTATAACAACAGTTGTTCCCATAGCAAGTCCCACCAGAATAACTGTGAGCATGTGCATGACCTGAGAGCCATTTGCAACCGCTGTTGTGGCCCCGGCATCCTTGCCACAGAACTGTCCTATGATGAACAGATCCGCCATCCCATATAATGTTTGCAGAAAATAAGATAAAAGATAAGGCAGCGCAAAATACGCCATTGTCTTTGGCACACTGCCGGTCGTAAGGTTCTTCTCCATTATATATGTCCTCGTCTTTCATGTTGATGGGGACGGAGGTACCTGTCCCCTCCGTCCCCACATGATATTAAACCTTACAACAGTTGTAATGTCAACACATCAACTCTACCAAGGATACTGACCTTTCTTGGCATATGGCAGGAGTTTTCCGTCAAACTTGATGATGACTCTGTGGTTGCCCTCGGCATCCTCAGTCACATCCACGTCAAGGCCAAAATCGATGGCACTCATGATGGCATTGCCACCCTGCTCATGGATTATGTCCTTGATGGCAGGACCATATGTATCAATGACCTCATGAAGTCTGTAGAGAATAGGATCCGTATTGCCTTTATATGGGTGCTCTGCAAGAAATGCCGTGGCTGACTTATCTATTCCCAGTGCTTCTGCAAGCTTATCGCAATATTCTTCAGGCACATACTGCTGTCCCTCAAATGCTGATGCGAGCCATACTTTATTCACACCTATTTTCTCTGCCAGCGCCTCATATGTGAGTCCGCTTGCCTTTTTTGCTGCCTTCATAGCGTCAAGTTCATCTGCGTGCTGCAATCTGATAATATAATCTGCATTGTTCATCGGTGTCATAATATCATCCTCCTCAAAAATCTGTACGGATATAAAATCCATTATAAAAAAAATAGAGGCACTGCAAGATTATGCAGTACCTCTTTGTACATCTGAGCTAATAATAGTCCTCTATCCCCAATATTGCAATACACAATATTACTTATTTTAATTTAATTCTTCAAATATCTATGCCAATCTGAACATTATCATTCTCTTAATCGCATACTTATCATGCAACTATTATGGACATAAGATAGAATGGTGTTGTACCCACACTCTCATCATCAAGAACCGTTATCTCAAGTGTGTGTTTCTTCTTCTCACTATGATGAAGCACAGGCTCTATATACAGACAGTCACCCCAGTCCTCATCAAAATTACCATCCAATAAAACCGGATGCTCAACATCCCCATCAAGCACAGCCTGAGCCCTTACAGCAGGTCTTGATATTGTCTTTCTGTACTGTATTCCTATGCAGCTGCCCTCAAGTTCAAATGATATTTTGTCACCTGCATTTGTTCCGATCCATCCATTTTTGAAATGATCAAGATGTCCCATCTTCTCATTTGTATCCGCTCTGAAACCTGAAAGTTTTGGGCTAACCTCGCGTATCGTGAGCCTTCTTGCGCCCTCATATGCATTTGCGGTGACAGGGGTAGGAAGTACACATGAGCAGACCGATTCATCCTGTATATTTCTCTCTATGTCCGCGCCAGTATCTACGGTATCCGTCTTTGAGTCATCAGACAAATTCTCAGACTGTATGAGATCACCCACAATACTCTCAAGAAACTTTGTTATCTCATCCGCTACCAGGCCATGTCCCTTGTCATTTGGATGAAGTCCATCCGGGGTTATGTCGATCCTGTTATATTCTCCCGCCTTCATCCGCCTGTATATGGTGTCATGTACACTCACATGCGGCACTCCGTAATGATCTGCAAGTCCGTTGTGAATATCCTGGGTGCTTACACCTGTGTCGTAGAAAACGTTATTGAGTACCACCACCGCCGGTCTTGATGACCAGCAAAGCAATTTTCTCAGCACACCCTCAAAGGTCTCTTCACAATATATGTTATCCACATCATTTACACTGAAATCCACAACCACAAAGTCCGGCTGATACATGAGCACATCAGTGACCGCTCTTGACACCCCATAATAGGAATCCGTACCGCCTATTCCGCCATTCACATAATTGAACTTTGCCTGTGGAAATGTATCGCACCACCACTTATACACTCTGTATGCATATGTATTTTCATGCACTGTAGCCAAACTTCCCTGTGTTATCGAACCGCCCAGAAAAGCTATTGTCAGCTCCTGTCCACTCTGAGCACGATGTATTACTGATTTTATTCTTTCAAGATCATAATTTTCCATGGTTTACCCTCCTCATTTGAACATCAGCTCATTAATAATCCTATATTACCCCTAAGTTATGATAGCTTTTAATTCCATCCCTCAATTTCAAGACCTTCTATATACTCTGCAAGCTCCGTCGCCATCTCGCATGCCTCAGGTATACGGAGATGTCCCGGAGTTCCAAATCCGTTTCTTCCATATACATAATGAGTTATCATTTTATCATTCATATTGCCAACCACTTCATCTATAGCCTTGTCCCATGAACAGTCATGGCAGAGAAGTGTGGTACAGCAGATTATGTGTGCATCCGGATATGTCTTCCTGAGTTTTCCCAGAAATTTCATGTAATGGTCACGCCACGTTTCCGCCTGCCTGCCGTTATAGTCATTTTTCATAAAATCATACGGATGGTTGTCATTCTGTCCTATAGCAACTATAACAACCTGAGGTGTGTACTGAGAGAAATCCCACTGTGTCACCGGACCAAATGTAGGGTTGTAGTGAACCTTATCCCACACACTTTCCATGCCAATCTGATTCGGCTCTTGGAACCATCCTATCCTGTCCATGAGAGCTATCCCTCCCTGGGCTATGTCATGAATCTGTGCTTTCAGCTTTCTTGCAGTAATCCACGCATACGAATACCAGCTATTAGAATAACCGCCATTGTGTACCGGGTCTTCCTTTCCAACAAAGTCGACAGCCTCAGATACTTCACCCGCTGACACCGAATCTCCATACACCTCTATTCGTCTGCCTGACAGCGGTTTCAAAGGAAGAAGTCTCTCCCCATCTCCAATCTCATACTCAAGTATTGTTACCTCATGACATGCATCCTGTCTCTTGAAGAACAGCACACAATGTTCATTTGTATCGTTATCCGGAACAACTATATCAAGTTCCGTAATTCCCTCTTTATTTAAAAGATAACTTCTCTGCGACTGATCGATTATACATCCAAGATAATTGTCCCAATAGTTATTCCTGTTGGACACCTTTATCTTAAGAGTATTGCCCGTAAATTTCATCTCCGCAGATGTACAAGGATATACCCACACCGGCTTTTCCTCATCCGTCCAGTCGATACGTCCTGTGTACCTGATCATAACATCATTTGGCTTGATTTTCATGTCTTCTTCCTCTGTCATTATAAATTCTCTTATTATTTTTTCCGCAAATGTATAGACCCTATGATGTCTCCATTGTTCAGTCTTTTCACTTTGTTCCATTTACATTTCTATTTTATATTAGTTATTTTTTGCTTTGCAGTCAAACTTAATTTAGCTAATTATTAATTGTTTTTAATTACAGATAAAGTTTTTCAAAACTACGAGAAGAACGCTCCTCATAAATAAAAAGATCCAACGGGTAAATCCTATAATGTGATATATCCGTTGGATCTTTATTTACACAATTACACTATTGTGTAATTGATCTGATTTTATCTATGCTACCTTTTTATCCTGAGTCATATCCTGTGCATCCTCTGATTCTCTGTGCATCTTCTCGCCCCAGTTCTCATCAACAAAACATTTGATTGCTGCTGCAAGTGCTATGATTCCGAACGCATAAGCTAAAATATCCATTGCCATAATTATCTCTCCTTCACTGGTGAACGCATTTCGCGTTAATTCTCAACAACATAGTCTCAAACTGCCAATGAAGACTCAGATGACATACGCAAACGCCTTTATCTGCATTTGCCCAATCCTATTTTACAATTCTCTATGACTTTCTATGATGCAAATTCTCATCTGAGATACCCTTCACCGGCATATCCCAGACGTTTTTTTCCATCTTTTTTGTGTATATATTTGAGGAGCAGCCTCCTGTGGCTGTACACCAACTCCACATATCTGCCAGTAAGTGTACATGCACAGACTATCAAACTAAGCAGCACGGCGGCAAGAACCGCAGCAAGCATCCATGTATCTTCCAGAGATTCTCCCATGTTTCCAGTCTTGATATTTCTCGTTTGAACTGTCAGACCGGCTGTGTTATCTACCATCAGCATATCATTATTTCCTGCTTCTATTCCCCTGCTCTCGCCGAGAGATGCAACAGAATGTGCGGAATAATTTTTAACATTCGGATTGTAGAGTCCGTATATTCCCAGATAGGAGACACACATTGCAAGCACAATTAGCCATGCAAATATATCGTATTTTTCTCTGCGTACCAACATATGCGTCACCTCCTGAATATAATAAGTGTTCCTGCGATCACACCCACGGCTGTCACTATCTGACAAATACTTATGTCGTCTGTGTTCTGTAAAGTATTATATTATATCAAGACGTTTTTTTCTTCCGATGTCACTCTTCTTTAGCTGTATCTTTGCCATATATTTAAATACAAATTTTTTAATTCGTCAGATACGATTATATACCCTAACTTTTTAATCCTTCATTCTCATCCGGCTGAACAACCTCTATCCTGAATACATTTATCGTATCAACATCAGGGCAGCAAAACACCGCTGTACCCGGCTCATTTCCCGGAATACTTCCGCCATATCTGAGGATATCAACATATGGGAATGCCACATGCATAGCCATAGGACAAAGCTCGCCTCTCTCCGTATCAAAGTCATAGGAATCACCGATCTTGTGGCCTCTATGACAGCCATGTGATCCCTTTTGATCTATGAGTGTAATCCTTATCTTTGGTCTGGTCATTTTGTTATCACCTCTATGTACTGCTCAAGCGGGATTCCCTTATACTTATCGACATTGTCCTTGTTCAGATCTATGAGCTTTTCGACAACTTTCATGGCCGACTGAACACTGTCCTCTATGCTGTTGCCGCCCCTGTACTTTCCAATGAGTACGGCAGAGAATATATCTCCGGTTCCCGGAAACCTCACAGGAATCTCCGTGTATGGGAACACATTCATCTTGTCCGTGTCACCGTCCAGCATAAGGGTGCTTGTCTGTCCGTCTATATTTACACTGGTTATAACCACTGTCTTTGCACCATATCCGTGAAGTGTGTGCGCAAGCTCCTCTGCCTCTGTCATAGTCAATATCTTCTTGTCTGTGTATTTGCCCGCAAGAAATGCCGCCTCAGTACAGTTTGGAACTATCAGATCCGCAACCTTACACATCTGCCTCATATATCCCACAGTATTTTCTGTGACACCATTGTACAGTACGCCATCGTCACCCATGATCGGATCGACAAATATAAACGCTCCCTGAGATTTCTTCTTCTCACAGTACTCAGCCACCAGCTTCGTCTGGTCCTCGGATACAAGAAAACCTGTTGCTATAGTGTCAAATGCAAATCCAAGTTCATCCCACACTCTCATGCTATTCTTCATGTAGCCGGTGGTCTCAAGAATATCGAATTTACCGTAGTCCAGTGTGTTTGACACGAGGGCTGTCGGCAGGTTATACACCTGAAATTTCATGTTGGACATGATCGGTATCATGGCTGACAGTGCCACTTTTCCGTAGCCTGCCATATCATTTATAAGAAGTATATTGTTCATAGTCTCTTCCTCTTTTCATCTTACACTAACATCAGCACAATTAGCCGAGCCCTGACTCACATGCATTTATCTGCAGATGTCATATCACATATGTCTTCATCTCTTATAACATATATTTGCTGCCGGATAAAGTCTGCTTTATAAACTCATATTCCTCATCCGTGACGGAGTACAGATTCCTCACTATATCATCTATCTCATCATACACTTTATACTGCTCAATTTGGTCTGTCCCATGCATACTTGTTCCCGCCAGGATCAGTTCATCGACCTTTGAGATTATATCCCGTTGTGTATTTTCATCTGTTTCCGGAATAGGCAGTGACTCTATATGTGATCTGAGCACCTTCACCGCATTGTAGCGTTTTTCATATATATACTGCGCCACACGGGAGTTCAGCACCGCCATAATGTACTTCATGTTAAGTCCCGCCACACGCGGTATCACCACATTACAGCTGTTTAATGTGAGATGTCGTCTGTCATCGTAGGCAAATACAAGCTGGCGGTTGATAAATCTGTATATCAGTTTCTCCGGTGCGCGGTAAATTCGTTCAGGAGCCGCCTGCTGATAAAGTGAAATATCCGATGCTATGAACCTCTCTGGCTCACCATATCTGTATCTGTACACGTCTGCACCGGTAACAACGCCTTCCATACCATCTGCACACTCTTCCGACAGGTATCTATCATTATCTCCGGTCACTATACCAAGCGCAAAATCTGCCTGTCCGCGCAAAAATATACAATCAGTTACTTTATCAAGCTTATCAAGCAGCCTGTATTCATCATCATTAAGTCTCAGCAAGAATCCGTCGATATCAAGTGGTCTGTCTGTACCAATAACAAATTCTTCACCGGCTCTGGATATTCTTGCCCCTATGCTATGTCCCGGATCCGCACTCTTTTTGAGATGCATCGCAACCGCCGGGCACTGTACTCCGTGAAACACATTGTCGAGAAATCTCACACGTCTTACATTTGTTGTGTCCGCTATAATCTGCCGCGCAGCGCTGTGATTTCTGACATCCAACACCGCCTCTGGCAATACAAATGCCAGCATTCCGTCATCTCCGAGCAGACTCAGCGCACGCTCCACAAATATATCATACGACTCCGCACCTCTTCCGGCCGCAGTTTTATAGTTTTCTCTTAAAGCCTTTTGTGCTGCACTGTCAAATTTATATCCCCAGGGCGGATTACCTATGATTACATCATAATTCACAGTATTCGATATACGATCCTCTGATTTCGCAAGGAAATCCCTGCACTCTACGTTTTCACATATAGTCCGTATATCACCCTCTGCTTTCACGTTCTCCCTTCCAGCAAGCCTTGTAAGTGCCAGATTGAACCGTGCAAGCTGCACACTGAGCATATCTGTATCAAATGCATGTATATTGCATATATCCACATCTTCTGAAAACTGTATTAGAAAATTGCCAGTTCCACAGCACGGGTCAAGAACTTTCTTTCCTTTTAGTCCGCTCCCCAGATCCTGACTGATATCCATTATCATATTCCTGACGATTTCTGTTGGCGTAAAATATGATCCTGCAGCTTTCCGTACACCGATATCCCGGACAGACATGTATAGCAGACCGAGAACATCCTCTCCCTTTTGAAACTTATAGCTGATATCCAGCAGATCATCATGCTCACTTATCCATGTCTCTATTTCTTTCTTGTCCTGAATTATATCGTCAAGCAGAATGCTCCACACACCTACGTCAAGTCTGCCGTCTATATACTCTCTAAGTATCTCATTTGTCTCCGGGATGTCTACCAGAAGTTTAAGCGCGCAATCCGAAAGCAACGCCCTCATGGCTGTTTCTGTCACACAAATATTTTGTTCCGCAAGCATTCCGGCAAGCTTTTTCACTACATCTGTGCTCTCACAGTCCTCTGATACATACCTGTCGTAAAAGCCTTTTCCGGATACATATCCCTTGTTCCGCCTGCTGCGAAGTGCATTCCGCTTACCGGTTTTAAGCGACCGCTGCAACTCTATGACATAATCCTCAGTAAAATACACCTTTCCATCCGTCATGTCTCTCTGTGATTCAATTTTCCCAAGCCTGAGCCAGTTGCGCCCTGTCGCCTTCGATATTGAAAGCATTTGGCATACCTCATCCAATGTTATGTATTTCTCGCCCATATACAGCCTCTCTACCTATGCTTTGAACGGATTTTAACACCTCACCCATAACTTGTCTACACTTTGAGCAAAACTTGCCAAATCGGATTGTCATACCTCCGACTGAGGCTCATTTGATGTCTCAGCGCATCCTGCTCCCGAAAGCTGTTTCTTAAATATAGTTCTAAATATCAACCTCACAAGTGGTCCGCAATAGCAGAGCTGCCAGAGCAGTGCAACAGGGAGGTTCATTCCCCATGTCTGGATAAATGTACCAACACCTGGTGAATCCTTGAACAAAACAGTTGCTATAAGGCTCATGATTGGACACATCATTATGCAGATGTAGAATGATATCATGAAGGTTATCACCTGTGGTCTGTCAGTCGGTCTCACGATCTTGAACGCAAGCATTGGTGCAAGCTTTCCAACCACGAAAAGCTCCAGCACAATAGCTATCGGCCACATGATCGGCATCTCATGAAGTGCCATGACAAATGTCTGATTGGTGAAACCTCCTGTGTTAAGCGCTACATTGTAGCAGATCATTCCATAGACCATGAACATGGCCATGATGGTTGTGAATACGAATTCCTGTAATTTGTTTTGTGGCATAATAATTTCCTCCTTACGAAAATAAAAAGCCCAACGAAACTTTCATCTCGTTGAGCTTAACTGCGACTACCATTAATTGCCCCTATGGTAGCACATACATTTTTAAATTGCAAGTAATTTTCTGTTTTTTTTATACAATTTCTGTTCATCTGGGGACGGAGGTACCTGTTCCCCGATACAAAGTGGAGAGGATTATTCTGCCACGGCCTTCTTGCCAGTGTACAGCTGATAATATCTGCCCTTCATGTCAATGAGCTGATCGTGGGTGCCTCGCTCTATGATGCGTCCCTGCTCCATGACCATGATGCAGTCCGCGTCCTTGACCGTGGAAAGTCGGTGAGCTATGACAAATGACGTTCTTCCCGCCATGAGGGCATCCATTCCCTTTGAAACCATAGCCTCGGTTCTCGTATCAATGGATGATGTAGCCTCATCGAGGATCAGAGCCGGTGGATCTGCAACCGCCGCCCTCGCGATAGCCAGCAGCTGTCTCTGTCCCTGACTGAGATTTGCCCCGTCTCCGGTGAGCACTGTGTTGTAGCCGTCAGGAAGACGCTTTATGAACTCGTGGGCATTTGCCAGCTTTGCAGCATTGATGCACTCCTCATCCGTGGCATCCAGCTTGCCGTATCTTATGTTATCCATGACTGTTCCTGTGAACAGATGTGTATCCTGAAGAACTATACCAAGGCTTCGCCTGAGATCCGGCTTTTTGATCTTGCCTATGTTGATATTGTCGTACCTTATCTTTCCGTCCTGTATATCGTAAAACCTGTTTATCAGATTAGTTATAGTCGTCTTGCCCGCGCCTGTACTTCCGACAAATGCAATCTTCTGACCAGGCTTTGCATACATATTTATGTCGTGCAGAACTATCTTATCCGGGTTGTAACCGAAATCAACATTCTCAAATTCAACCTCACCTGTGAGTTCCCTGTATGTCACTTCACCTGTCTCATGCCTATGTCTCCATGCCCAGAGTCCGGTTCTCTCCTCGGTCTCCGTGAGATTGCCATTTGCATCCTTCTTTGCATTTACCAGTTCAACATAGCCCTCGTCCTCCTCAGGCATCTCGTCTGTCATGGTAAATACCCTGTCAGCTCCGGCCGCCGCCATAACTATTGCATTGATCTGCTGACTTATCTGTGTAACCGGCATCGTAAAGCCCTTGTTAAGCGTCAGGAATGCCACAAGTGTTCCTATGGTAAGCCCTGACCAGCCATTTACTGCAAGTACACCTCCAAGTACAGCACAGAGAACGTAGCTTATGTTTCCAAGGTTCGCATTCACCGGCATGGTAATGTTGGCTATCATATTTGCCTTGTAGGCGCTGTCCTGAAGAGATCTGTTCAACTTGCAGAAATCATCATATGCCTTTTCTTCGTGGCAGAACACCTTGACAACCTTCTGGCCGCTCATCATTTCCTCTATATAGCCGTTGACCTTTCCAAGATCCTGCTGCTGCTTCATGAAGTATCTTCCCGACTTCGCGCCCAAGCTCGACGTCGCCTTTATCATGATAAGCACCATGACGACTGACAACACCGTGAGCGGTATATCAAGAACTATCATAGCAATGAGTGTTGAAATAAATGTGATGCTTGAGTTGATAAGCTGCGGCATACTCTGACTTATGACCTGACGGAGTGTGTCAACATCATTGGTGTACACCGACATGATATCTCCATGTGCATGTGTGTCAAAGAAAGATATCGGAAGAGATTCCATTCGCTCAAAGAGCTGAACTCTGAGCCTCTTCATGGTTCCCTGAGTCACATTTACCATGATCCTGTTGTACGCGTATGCGCAAATGATTCCCAGCACAAGTATAAGACCAATCCCCAGCATCCTGTGGGCGAGAGGTCCATAATCAGGCGTGCTCTGTTTCATCATCGGTTCAATATATACATCGATAAGTTTCTGCATGAACATCGATATACTCAGTATTGCAAGCGCCGATATAAGTATGCTGACCACAACCGTAATACATGCCAGCTTGTATTCCTTAAGAATATATCTGATCAGCCTTCCAAGTGCCTTCATGGGATTTTTGCCCTGATCCTTTCCAGGTCTCTTCAGCCCTGCATCCACTTTATCATCCATCTTATTTTCACTGTATTTCTCTGTATTTCCTGTCATTACACTGCCTCCTTTCCTTCATAATTAACTCATCTTCTCATCGAAATCACCGCCGCCAGACATCTGTACGTCGTAGATCTCCTTATATATCGTGTTGTTCTTTAACAGATTCTCATGTGTGTCGAAGCCGCTGACCATTCCGTTATCCAGAACTATAATCCTGTCAGCATCCTGCACACTTGATATTCTCTGTGAGATTATGATCTTGGTGGTGTTCGGTATCTTGGTTGCAAATGCCTGCCTGATCTTCGCATCAGTTGCAGTGTCAACTGCGCTTGTAGAATCATCGAGAATGAGTACCTTCGGGCTCTTGAGCAGCGCTCTGGCGATACAGAGTCTCTGCTTCTGACCACCAGACACGTTGCTTCCGCCCTGCTCGATCCAGGTGTTGTATCCATCCGGCATCCTGTCTATGAATTCATCAGCACAGGCAAGCCCGCACACCTCACGGCACTCATCCTCCGTGGCATCCGCCTTGCCCCATCTCAGATTGTCAAGTATCGTACCCGAAAACAACACATTCTTCTGGAGCACAACCGCCACTTCATTTCGGATGACCTCCATATCGTAATCACGCACGTCATATCCTCCGACACAGACAGAACCACCATCCGGCTTCACATCGTAAAGTCTGCTTATCAGATTGACAAATGTGGACTTACCACAGCCGGTTCCACCTATCACACCAACTGTCTCTCCAGACTTTATGTGAATGTCGATATCCTTCAGCGTGTCCTCTGCACTGCCAGCCTTATACACGAAATCCACATGGTTGAAATCTATTCTTCCATCAGGCACCTCCATGATAGGCTCATCAGGATTGGTCATGGTCGGGGCCTCCTCAAGGACCTCAGATATACGTCTCATACTTGCCATACTCATGGATATCATGACAAATACCATGGACAACATCATCAGCGACATCATCATGCTCATGACATAGCTGAAAAGTGAGGTGAGATTACCAGTCGTCATACTTCCGCCGACTATGAAATGTGCTCCGATCCATGAGAGGAGCATCATGCATGTGAAGATGACGAACATCATGATAGGATTGTTGAAGGCCAGCAGGCTCTCAGCCTTTATGGACAATTCCGCAAGGACCTCTGCTGCCTTTCCAAACTTCTTATCCTCGTATTCTTCCCTGACAAAAGCCTTTACGACTCTTATCGCTGATACATTTTCCTGAACGCTGGCATTCAGGTTATCGTAGTTTCTAAACACCTCGTCAAATATAGGTGTTACCTTGAATATGATGAAGAACAGACCAAATGCAAGAACCACAAGTGCCGCCACAAATATAAGTGACAGCTCCACGTTGATGGTAAAGCACATTATCATGCTGCATATGAGCATGAGCGGTGCCCTTACCGCTATTCGTATGAGCATCTGATATGCATTCTGTACATTTGTCACATCAGTTGTCATTCGTGTTATAAGACTTGCGGTGCTGAATTTGTCAATGTTGGTAAATGAAAACTCCTGCACATTCCTGTACATGCCCTCCCTCAGGTTGCATGCAAATCCTGTCGATGCGCTGGCAGCGAATTTTCCCGCCATCACTCCAAAGAAAAGACTCAGGAAAGCCAACACAAGCATAAGTCCGCCATACATATATACCTTGCTCATGTCCTGTCCGTTGATTCCCTCGTCGATTATCTTGGCGGTCACAAATGGAATGAGGATCTCCATGAAGACCTCGGCCGCCGTAAATACAGGTGTGAGTATTGAGTCCTTCTTGTACTCGCCCACCTGACCAAGCAATGTTTTGATCATTCTATTTCCTCCTTGTTTCATTTTGAAATGCTGACAGAATCCCCAGATGTACAAATCAGGAATTTGATTTATGATATGCGATATCTGATCGTCAGCTATATATGATTTGACGCAAGTTGCATAAATATTAATACTTCTATTTTTTAATGTCAATAGTGTACAGAGGCGTTTCATCTGTGAAATTTCTGTGTATTTAAAGTCATATTAAAAATGAGGCATATGAACATCTTCTTAGTCCATATACCTCATTTTATAGAGATCTAATATGTAATTTCTGCTCTAACAGCCATTTCTTTCAAAGCCATCAATGGGTCTTGAACCTTTTCTTAACACAAATTCCTGCAACACCCACTATTGAAACAAACATAAGAATAACATACAACTGCAAGTCTGTACTGTCACCAGTTTTTGGAGATGATTGTGTTGTTTTATCCGTTGTACTTGTCTCCTGTGTTTTATTGGTTGTATCTTCCGAAGGCTCCTGTGTTGCACTGGTTGTATCTTCCGAAGGCTCCTGTGTTGTACTGGTTGTGTCGTCTTCCGAAGGCTCCTGTGTTGTACTGGTTGTGTCTTCCGAAGGCTCCTGTGTCCCCGTTGTCTTCTCGCTTACTGTAAAATGAGCTGTCGCTGTTCCGCTTTCAGAGACAATGCCAAGTGTATGCTCACCCTTCGAAAAACCGGCAACATAATCCTCTTTCAATGTTACGATTATACTTCCAGATTCCACCGTATAATTACTCTCATCTATGGTCTTTCCGTCAACCTCAACACGAATAAAATCCCTGTATGCAGCATCAGATGTGAATGATAGTGCATTCTTCGCACCTGCTGTTACTGTTGCTCCATCTCCCTTGATAATCACAGGGGCGAGTTTCGCAAGCACTGTGTCTTCCTTTTTGATTTCATTTTCTGCTTTTTCATCACTAAAATACTTATTACATTTATCACAGAACCAGTATGTGCTGTTTCCTTCTTTTGCAGCAGTAGCAGCTTGATTTTCTACTTTTTCCATATCGTGGCCGGCGTTTTCTGCTGTCCGTACATTTTCCTTTGTTTGAGATTCAAAAGCAGAATTTTCAAATGTTACACTGTATGTAGATAATTCTGGCAATACGCAGTTCTTTTCCTGTATTACTGTTGCTGTTGTATCTGCTGTCTCACTTTCTACGCCATCACATGCTGTACATTTTCTTTCTGCTGTACAGTGTTGATCGTCTGTGCTCCATGTGTATTTTACTTCTCCATAACTATGACCTGTTGCCGGAATCTCCGTATAGGTGGTGTAATCACAGTTACTGCAGGTATCGTAAGCTTCCCAACCGTTTGCGGTACAAGTCGCCGCCTGTGCATCGTGATGCACGAGGTCGTGACCCGTAGCTTGGATCGTCTCTGTTTTTATTCTGCCGCATCCAATGCAAGTATACTTTCTCTCCCCCTCTGTTGTGCAGGTTGGAGAAATAGTTATAGTGCCATTATCCCAAATATGTACTCCAACATCGCCCTTTTCTGCGCAGACATTACACTCATGCCAATGATTGTTTTCATCCGAAATCCAGTTTGAGTTCCAATCATGTCCGGGAGGGGTGGATGTTCCTCCGCAGATCGTACAAGTCTGTCCGCTTGTGCAGGTTGCCGTTCCGCTCCACACATGCGCAGAACGCGGATTGCTGATATTAGTGCCACATTCTGTGCAATAAACATGATTCCAATGATATCCAGCGTCTTTATATTCATAAGTTCCGGTTGTACTTACCCATTTACCACAGATGTCGCAATAGGCTCTGCCCGCATATGCCGGTATCCGCAGCAGCATCAGCACCATGCACATAGTGAGCAGGGTAGTCAAAATTCTTCTCTTCATATAGTTTCCTCCCTTAAAAATAAATCTGAGTTTGGTTAGTGATTTCTGTATATAAAGATTTTATCATTTTGACTTCTTCCATGTAATCTCCGTTTCGATACGAAAATGTATATTTTCCTATTTCAGCATATAATTTTTCAGCTCATCCCTCTTATTTATATTCATTTTTTCATAAATCCTGCTCAGATAAGTTTTAACCGTATTGGGTGAAAATCCCAGATAATCTGCAATTTCCTGATTATTCCAATCTCGGCTTGCCAGCATTGCAATCGAGAATTCCACTGTGGATAATGCATCCGTCACTGAATTTCCTGACATAGGATTGTGGATTGACATCCATCCCCTGCTAAAGGCAATGACTTTATCAGATAATTTGTTATATAGTTTTGAATCCTCCTTGCGGATACATGACTCCAGAAGTCCCTGCAGCAAACCATGATGTTCAATAAAGGGTTCCAAAAATTCGTCTTCTTTCGCCAGATTCCACGCCAGCATCAATGCATCCTTTGCTTTCTGCAGATGTTTCAGATTCATCTGACACATTGCAATCATACAATACAGATAGATCATACTAATAGGATATACATCATCCCTGAACATCAATGCTGCCTCGCAAATTCCAAGTGCCCTGCCATACTCGCCTTTTAAATATGCCATGTGAGCTATTACATAGGCAGAAAATAGCTTAATTCCAGGCGGCAATGTTACTGCATAAAGCTCCACATCCGGAAGTTCATCCACCGAAAGATGCAAAAGCACAGAGGACATATATCCCGCAAATACACTGACAGCCCTGTCCTCGGCGGATGAAGGATTTTTCGTCTCTTTTTCAAGACATTTCTGAATCTCCCTCAGTCCTTTCCTTGATGAAGCTTCTCTGCCAAGTGTCAGATTAGAGTATACATATAACAGGCAGGATGACATCTTCAATTTTATATTATGGCTCATCAGATAACGTTCTGCTATATGATTGCAATCCTCCGCCTGCCCGGTAAAATAATAGTATTCAGCACGTGCTATCTCCTGAAAATCCCTGTCTTCAAAACTGTCTACCGTCTTTTTCGCTTCACCCGGTTGAAATGCTGCATTGATCAACGGCAGTATGGTATATTCACTCATGATCGTATCCCTCCAAACCAACGATCCGCCAGATCATGTTGCTCCTGGAAATCTTTATCATCACAATCTGGTTTTCAATGATTCTCTATATCTGTGCCTGCCGCCTTGGCTGCAAGTTTCTTATCAATCGCTCTAAGTATAAATCCTGCTGCCACTCCTGCTGCCACTCCTACCACTATTCCGCCAATGATATCTGTCGGGAAATGCACATACAGATACATTCTTGAGAACGCTATAAGGATCGCTATCACGCAGGATATTGCGCCCAACAATTTCTTTCTGCTCATGAACAACGCCGTGACAGCCGCAAATGATGCCGCAGTATGTCCCGATGGGAAGGAATAATCCTTTGGTTTCTTCACTATCAGATCTGTAAAATTCGCCACATCATAAGGCCTTGTTCTGGCTACTAGATTCTTTAACAGGCAGTTGGTCATAAGCAAATCCAGTACCAATGCTATAGCCATGCATATTCCTACTTTTCTGGTCCTTGGGATGATGAGCAGCACAGCCGCCATTACTATCCACAGTATTCCCGCATTTCCAAGTGATGTGATCGCCACCATGATCTTGTCAAGCCATGGAGTATGTATATTCTGGAGAGCGTCAAGTATCTCTATTTCCCACATCAGAAGTTACCGCCGTTCCAGCCCCAGTCATGTACGCCGTGGTAAGTCACGTACACCGCATTTCCCGGGATTCCAAGCACATCCGCAAATATATCGCAGATCTTTCCTGTCATGGCATCACACGCTTTAGGAGTCACATCACCGAATACGCTGACTTCCACATATGCACCCTTATCCAGCTTCTTTCCGCCCATGAACAGGTCGTATCCATCGTTGATGCCGACCATAAGGTAGCTCTCCGTCTTGTTCATCGTTGTTATTGCCTGACCGAGACTGCTCTTAAGAGTCTCCTTCTGGTCATCGCTCATCTTCACTGTAACCTTTGAATCTATAAATGGCATTTTTTTCTCCTCCTTTGATGTTGGATTTTGCCAATATCTAAGTTAATATTACATGAATGTCAATCATACCCATCAGGGGTCGCTCCCGCTTAACTCAGCCTGCAACGGTACTAAGGTGCCGCCTGCTGCGCCACCTAAGGACCGGCGGCATCGTATTCCCCTGATTGGGTTATGTTTGAACATTCATGTAAAAATATAATTATTATATATGGCAAAATCCTATAATTCCGCTATAAAATATGTCTACAAAAAATCCTCAAACTCTATCTCAGACGGCAGTCTCAGATCTCCTCTCGGGCTAACCGACACGGTTCCGACCTTCACGCCGTCCGGCATACAGTTTCTCTTGAACTGCTGGCGGAAGAATCTCGTGTAGAATACCTTCTGCCATTTGTCGATCTCGCTGTCTGAGAAATTGTACTCGTCACTCTGTCTTACAGCCTCCTTGCACAGCTCATTTACCTCCTCAGGGGACATTCCATATCGCAGTGTATAATATAAGAAGAAATCGTGCAGGATGTATGATCCCACGGTGTCCTCCGTCTTCTGCGCGATGGTTCCGTCCGGGTTCGGTGGAAGCAGCTCCGGGCTGACCGGTGTGTCTATGATATCGTCTATGATCGGCGCGATGCCCACAAATCCATCAACCTCCATGAAGTGTCCGACTTCGTTCACAAGTGAGCGCACCAGTGTCTTTGGTATACTTGTATTCACCGCATACATGCTCATATGGTCGCCGTTGTAGGTGCACCAGCCAAGTGCCAGCTCTGAGAGATCTCCGGTTCCAACCACGAAGCCGCCCTCCTTGTTGGCGACATCCATGAGTATCTGCGTTCTCTCCCTCGCCTGACAGTTCTCATAAGTGACGTCATGCACGCTCTCGTCCTGTCCGATATCGGCAAAATGCTGTCTCACCGATGCAGCTATACTTATCTCTCTGCTGTCACAGCCGAGCAGTCTCATGAGTTCCGTGGAGTTGTTCTTCGTCCTGTTTGTCGTTCCAAATCCCGGCATGGTGATTCCCACGACAGTTGTGGATGGAAGTCCCGCATTCTTCACCGCCTGTGCCGAAACCAGCAGAGCCAGTGTGGAATCAAGTCCACCTGACACTCCCACGACCACACATTTACAGTGGGTCGCCTCTATCCTTCTCTGAAGTCCGGCAACCTGCATCTTGAATATCGCCATGCACCTCTCAAGCTTATTTCCCGATGGGACAAATGGTGTCATCTTCACCTTCATGAGCACATTCCCTTTGTCCATGAGTGGGGTATCGCACACCACCGTCTCATACTTTCTGAATGCGAAATCACGCTTACAGTCGGCAAATGACTTGTTGGCTATCCTGTCGTGTCTTATCTTGGTAAGACTTATATCCCTGATCAATACTCCGTCCTCAAATGGCCTTACCTCGCCGAGGAGCTTGCCGTTCTCGTACATCAGATTGTGTCCTGAAAATACCAGATCTGATGTGGACTCATACATTCCAGCAGACACATACACATATCCGCACAGGCAGTCCGATGACACACTTCCTATCAGCTTGTGCCTGTATGCAGCCTTTCCGATGACCTCATTTGATGCGGAAAGGTTGAGTATGACCTCAGCTCCCGCCATGGCGAGAAGTCTTCCCGGCGAAACCGGAGTCCAGGCATCCTCACATATCTCTATGCCAAGCTTGACCCTCTGTTCTCCGCCGCCCATCTCTATCATCACATTGTTGCCAAACAGCACTTCACTGCCAACAGCCCTGTCCCCGGCTTTCTTTGAACCGGCATTATATTCAAGCTCATCTCCATCATCTTCCGGGTCCATGAGATTGACCATCACCGCATCATACTTTCTGGCTGAGAACCATCTCTTCTCGTAGAACTCACCATAGTTTGGAAGATAAGTCTTCGGCACGATGGCCATGACTCTTCCGCCCTGCAGGAACGCCGCACAGTTGAACAGCTCCCCGTCCACCTCAAATGGCAGACCGACCACCAGTGCCGACTGCCCGGTACAAGTCGCCATGGCAAGCTGAAGAAGTCCTCTCCTCGCACCATCAATGAGCTTTCTGTTCTCAAACAGATCCGCACAGGTATATCCCGTGATGGATAGCTCCGGCGTCACTATGACATCCGCAGCATCCTTATACTCTTCATATATATCCATTATCTCTCTGACATTTCCGCTGACACTTCCGATGTGAACCTTCGGCGTAACGGCTGCCACACGCAGCATATTCTTCATTGTTACCTCCTTGTAAAATCTCACTTGATTTTGCCTTTTCATAACATTTACACTTTACCACCCGGCGCCATTTATTTCAACGAAGTTCACAAAACAAAAACAGCTTCCCCACTAAATGGGGACGGAGGTACCTGACCCCTTTGGGGAAATTTCAAAAAAACCGGGAAAAAAACGGCAATTGGGGGACGGAGCGCTCCGTCCCCATAAGATAAAAAAAGGAGAAACAGCTTAAACGCTATTTCTCCTGAAAATTCGTATGTTTCGTTACTTTGATTACTTTCCAAGTGGCTTGCCTGTGAGCTTCTCGTAACCCTCAAGATAGATGTCGATGGTCTTCTGTGCGACATCATCCGGAAGCTTCCATCCCTTGTCCGGGTTAGCCTTCAGCCAATCACGGGCGAACTGCTTGTCAAATGATGGCTGGCCATGACCTGGCTCATATACATCTGCTGGCCAGAATCTTGAGCTGTCTGGTGTGAGCATCTCATCGCCGAGAACGATGTTGCCGTTCTCATCAAGGCCAAACTCAAACTTTGTATCTGCAATGATGATTCCTCTTGTAAGTGCATACTCTGCACACTTCTTGTAAAGTGTTATAGTATACTCCTTGAGCTTTGAAGCGTACTCCTCGCCCTTTCCTGGGAAGTACTTCTCGAGGTGAGCAATGCTCTGCTCATATGATATATTCTCATCGTGATCGCCAATCTCCGCCTTTGTTGATGGTGTGTAGATAGGCTCAGGGAGCTTATCTGACTCCTTAAGTCCCTCTGGAAGCTTGATTCCACATACTGTGCCATTCTCCTTGTAGCTTGCCCAGCCACTACCTGTGATATATCCACGTACGATACACTCGATTGGAAGCATCTCAAGCTTTCTGCACATCATGCTATTGCCATCAAACTTCTCCTGCTGGAAGAACTCAGGCATATCCTTTACATCAACTGATATCATGTGGTTAGGAAGTATGTCCTGTGTCATGTCAAACCAGAACTTTGACATCTGTGTCAGAACTGTTCCCTTCTTGGAAATTACATTGTCGAGGATGACATCGAAGCAGCTTATACGGTCTGTAGCTACCATGATCAGGCTGTCTCCATTGTCATAAATCTCACGTACCTTACCTTCTTTGATTGGCTTTAATTCCTGCATTTTTTTATCTCCTTGATATTTGTATTATGTCATCAGGCATCGGTCTGACAACCCTCGCACATATAAATGTACGGATTTTGAAAATACCCATTAGAAATTGTATTCATATAAGTGTGTATCACTTTTTATGGTGGCTTGTCAAGACTTTGACTGCCCACAAAATTATTTTATCAAGATTTATCAATGTTTCTGCGCTCCTGCCGGTTCTATTATTCTAAAAGATGTTTTTTCATCTTTACAATGTCATTTGTGATGGCTATAATAACAGAGCACAATATCTAGTGGGTGTTTCACATTATCCCCACCAAATATATTGTGTTTACATTAATTGTCACAGGCGTCAGCCTGATGACCTACGCATGCATCAGCGTGCTACATATTTAATTGTCGCAAGCGCAAGCTTGGCGACCTACGCACGCATCAGCGTGCTACCTATTTAATTGTCGCAAGCGCAAGCTTGATGACCTATGCACGCATCAGCGTGCTGCATATTTATTTTCTTTACAAATAATTCCATGCGGAATGGGCAGCCGCATCTAGTATATTATGTCAAACCAGACCTTAATGGTCTGATTTCAATTAATTTAATGATTGGATTATTATTATAGAACTTTTATCGAATTGGAAGAGGGAGGCTATTGCTGTGTCAGAAGAAGCAAAAAAACATGTACATGTAATTAAAAGAAATGGAGAAGAGGTTACATTTGATCTGTCAAAGATAGAGAATGCCATCCTTGCAGCCAACAACGAAGTTGACAATCTCCATCAGTTAAATGAATATCAGGTTCACGCCATCGCGGACAATCTGGAGAAGCAGATTGAATCCATGTCCCACGCAGTCCACGTTGAGGATATACAAGATATGGTAGAGACCGGAATCATGGAGATGCGAGGATACGAGGTTGCACAGAAATATGTGCGTTACCGTTATAAGAGAGAGCTTGCACGTAAGTCCAACACCACGGACAACGGAATACTCGCACTCATCGATCATATGAATGAGGAGGTCAACCAGGAGAACTCCAACAAGAACCCTGTGATCAACTCAACCCAGCGTGACTATATGGCCGGTGAGGTTTCCAAGGATCTCACAAAGAGAATGCTGCTGCCGGAGGATATCGTTGAAGCACACGAGGCCGGAATCATACATTTCCACGATTCAGATTACTATGCACAGAAGGAGCATAACTGTGACCTCATCAATCTCGAGGACATGCTGCAGAATGGAACCGTCATCAGCGAGACTATGATCGAGAAACCACATAGCTTTTTCACCGCCTGCAACGTAACTACCCAGATCGTGGCTCAGGTGGCCAGCAATCAGTACGGCGGACAGACATTTACCCTGTCTCATCTCGCCCCATTTGTGGATGTCAGCAGGAAGAAACTCCGCGCACAGATCATCGAGGAGCGCACTGAATGCGGTGAATCACTTGATGAAGATATCATCAACAAGATAACAGAAAAAAGGCTTCTGAACGAGGTCAAGAGCGGAATACAGACGATACAGTACCAGCTCATCACACTGATGACTTGTAACGGTCAGGCACCCTTTGTCACAATGTTCATGTATCTGGATGAGGTTCCAGAGGGACAGACAAGGGAAGATCTGGCACTCATCATAGAGGAAGTCCTGAACCAGAGAATCAAGGGTGTCAAGAACGAGAAGGGAATCTGGATCACACCGGCATTTCCAAAGCTTATATACGTGCTTGACGAAGACAACATCACACCCGACTCAAAATACTGGTACCTCACCGAGCTCTCAGCCAAATGTACTGCCAAGCGCATGGTTCCGGATTATATTTCAGCAAAGGTCATGAGAGAGATGAAGGACGGTGACGTATATCCTTGCATGGGATGCAGATCATTTCCAACCAAGGAAGACGGCATAAGAAATCCGGATGGAACTCGCAAATATTATGGCAGATTCAATCAGGGCGTTGTCACCATCAATCTTGTGGATGTAGCGTGCTCAGCCGGCGGTGATATGGACAAATTCTGGGAGATCCTGGAGGAGCGTCTTGAGCTTTGCCACAAGGCTCTGAGGTGCAGACATGAGCGTCTGCTCGGAACCATATCAGATGTCGCTCCTATACTGTGGCAGCACGGCGCACTGGCAAGGCTTAAGAAAGGCGAGAAGATTGACAAACTGCTCTTCGGCGGCTACTCAACTATTTCCCTTGGCTATGCCGGTCTTTGCGAAATGTGTGTCCGTATGATCGGCAAGACCCACACCTCAGAGGAGGGCAAGAAATTCGCGCTCGCTGTAATGCAGAAACTCAACGACAAATGCGCCGAGTGGAAAGCCGCAGAGAATATAAGCTACTCTGTATACGGAACTCCAATGGAATCAACCACATACAAGTTCGCCAAGAACCTGCAGAAACGTTTCGGCATAATTCCAGGTGTAACCGACAAAAATTATATAACCAACAGCTATCACGTTCATGTAACCGAGCATATTGACGCTTTCAGCAAACTGAAATTTGAATCTGAATTCCAGAAACTTTCACCGGGCGGTGCCATAAGCTACGTTGAGGTGCCTAACCTTCAGAACAATATTGATGCTGTTCTGGAAGTTATGCGATTCATATATGACAACATTCTCTACGCCGAGCTTAACACCAAGAGCGACTACTGTGAAAAGTGCGGCTACGACGGAGAGATCAAGATAGTTACAGACAACTACGGCAAATTGGTCTGGGAATGTCCTAACTGTGGCAACCGCGACCAGAACACCCTCTTTGTTGCAAGGCGTACCTGCGGATATATCGGAACACAGTTCTGGAATCAGGGACGTACCCAGGAGATCAAGGACAGAGTCCTTCACCTGTAAAATCGGCTATTATAAAAACAACGGGCAGTCAAGTTATGAAAACAACTTACTGCCCGTTATTTAGGAATCCCGGGGACGGAGGTACCTGTCCCCTCCGTCCCTTAGTTATAGTCATTCCACAATTTCATCTGCTTGGCGTCCTCTATAAGATCTATATAACTTCCATCTATCGCATTTATGCAGACGACCTGGGAAATCTCTCCCGATGTGTCTCCGCCGCGAAGCTCCTCGCTCTCTGTAAATACCCATGCAGGGATATAACACATCTTGCCGGATTCGTCCACAGATGACACATATCTGAGTGCCACATTATTGAAATCTATCTTGCCATACCTTGTCTGGTATTTCTCGTAATATGCTGTAATGCTCTCATTTGCCTTAGATATCATGTCGTCCCAGCCCAGTATATCCACGTCCTCATCCTTAAATGATGCTGAATCCGAATAGAGGGTTGAATACATGTATACGACTCCTTCGTCATTTACACTTATATGCGCCATATCATCTATATCGTACATATATCCATTCTGGTTCTGTAAGTTGTCAACATTATAAAGTTCTCCGTTTCTGATTGGAACACCATTTATTGTGCGGGTCAGGGTCACATAATATCCATTTACCTCTGTCTTCTTTACATCGCCGTTTTCACCTGCCCATACTCTCACAAGTGGCTCCACTTTTGAGCATTCCATGCCGTCTATCCCTACGCTTGAAAGGAAATTCATAGCCTGAGATATGGCATCGCTCTCCGTAATATGACACTCATTTTCCATATTCGAGACATCCACATCTGTGACACTGATCTCTCCGGTGACATATGTATACGTGGCTCCGGCAACTCCATCCAGAAGTGCGTTCTCCTCAGTCTCAGCCAAACTGAATGCCATATACATTCCGGAGTCTACCTTATCATTGCTGCTGTAACCTGAAAGAGCTATCGTATATTCCTTGTCTCCGTACTTGCCTGTGTATGCAGCATGAGGATCGTCATAATTTTCAAGCAGCGGCAGGCTTTCAGGGGCCTCCGCCATCTGGCTCTTGTACGTCTCGATCTGTGCGTCATACCATGAATCAGATGTGTCATCGCCCTGACTGGCAGCCTCCTCCTTGAACTTCTTTGTCATCTCTATCATGTTCTTCAACTCATCTTTGGTGGACACACCCTCCTTTCGCACGTATATCCCCTGGGATCTGTCCAGAAGTCCTTCCACTATGGTCTGTCTCTGCTTGGCATCAAGCTTTGTCGTGGTGTAATACACCTTTTTCAGCTTGTCCGTATCCGGCACATCCACCTTGTCAGCCGTACACCTTATCTCTGAAAGTCCTGATTTTCCCACGTCAAATGTCTCATCGCATTTGTCAGGTATACCAAGTGACTTTGCAAGGCCGCTCCGTCCTCCGTCATCGCTGTATCCGCTGGATGACTCACCGTCTAAGGAATAGTCCACTTTTTTGTTGCCACAACCAGTCATCTGCATAGCCATCACTCCCGCCAGCACGCATGCTGCTATTCTTGCCACTCGCTTACTCTTGCTCATATTATTTTCCTCCTTTTTTGACACCCCAGTATCGGGATTTAAATCATGCTCATTGTGGCTTAACCGCGCCCCAAATTTTTATTATTTATCTGTGATCATTTTTCTGGCGCCTTACATAAGTCACATATATAAGACATTTCACATGATGCAAATACAACAAACTATTTTGAAATTGTTTTTCCAGCCTCATAACCACTCCACGTGCCAAGAGCCTTTGCTGTCTCCGCAATGTCAATATATTTGCCGTCTAACGCATTTATGTATACCACCTGCGATATATGCCCATTTGCCATCCCTGCATCTAGAACATCTCCACCTTCTGTCTGTGTAAATACCCACGCTGGCACGTACTGCATGTCTCCGGCAGAATCCACCTCTGGCACATACAGCAGCTCCACGTTGTTAAACTCAACTTCAGAATATGCGGTGGGATATCTCCTGTAATATTCAGCTATGCTCTCATCCGCAGCCGACATCATCTCATCCCAGTTCAAAAGATCAGCCTTCTTTCTGACATATGAATTCGTATCTGTACACAGTCTGGCTCTGGCATAGAACACACCATCATCATCGATAAACACGGTCATCTTATCGCCCTCCTGCATGACATATCCCTTCTCAGTATTCAGATTGTCCACAGCTGTAAGGTCCTTATAGATCACATCTATTCCGCCTATCTGGCAGCCAAATTCGATTGCATATCCGTTCTTTTCCATGTCTACAGTGTCAAATGTGCTGTTCTGCCATCTCCTTATCACAGGTTCACAGCTCTGACTTGCAAGTCCCGACAGACCAAGCTTTGACAGAAAAACCATCGCCTCACTCTCGGCCGCATTCTCCGTCATGGTACATTTATTCTTCAGCTCTGCCACATCTGCCCCGGCAGAGCTCTCAGGAACCGTCTCCACATACACCGAGTCATCAACTCTGGACAACTCATTCTTCTCCTGATCCCCCGCCTGACTGAACATGATGCTTATTCCGCGTGATGTGCTATCGTCATCATTTGCGGATACCCACAAGCTGTATTTCTCTCCATCTGCCATGCCTGTGTATATCATATTCGCTCCATAATCGGACACCGGAGTGTATGCATCAGGTGCTTCTTTCTGCCTTGCCTGCATTTCCCTGATATCGCCGGCGTACATCTCAGCTGTTTCTGCCTGTCCATCTTCCAAAGCCTGCTTCCGATATATCTCAGCCATATCTATGTCACTCTGTATCTCATCCTTCGTCATGTACTCGTCGCCATCATTCCGGCAATATATGCCAGCTGACTTGTCAAATACCCCCTCAACCATCTTCTGTATTTCCTCAGCTTCAATCTTAAGATTGTCAAAATCCACGACGTATGCTGCGTCAGTGTCCAGCACCACTATGTTTTCAGTGGATAATCTTATATCTCTCAGCTTTGACTTTCCGGTGTCGAATTCAACGTTACAAGCACCGGGAACACCAAGTCTCACAGACAGGAGAGCTCCGTCATCTCCCTCCTGTATGGAGTCGCCGTATATATATGTTGTCCTCTCCTCCTCGGCAAATGCATCGCCTTTTTTGTCACCACACCCGCCAAGGCAGACACAGATAAGTGTTCCCAAAACTGCAATGAACACCACTATGGTCTCTGACCTCTTTCTCATATTCCAACGCCCCCTTCAGATCTTCTGTCAAATACACTGCAGTAAACCCACACACTCTGTATGCGTCGTCCCGTTCTTGTATCAATTCTATTGGAAACACGCATTAAGAAACAACCTGCCGATTCCTTAAGACTTTATTAAGGTCTATTATCAAAAGAGCAAAAAGCTCCGTGCAGCCAATCCACTGCACGGAGCTTTTTGTACCTCATATATTCTTGTCTCTATATCAATATCAGGATAAGCACAATTCCGATCAAAGTAAGAATAATACCCGAAAGAAAAGCAACCTTGAACCACTGCTCTTCCCCTGTTATATGTCTAAACGTATCATCCTCTCCCTCAATGAAGCTGAGGGCTGTCAACGTCAGAAGTCCCAGTCCTGTAAACACAACCGCAAGTGCCGGTATCTTTATTGCAGGTATGACCCAGAGAATAAAGTACACCACATCACAGCCTAAAAATATAAATAGCTTTTTCCCATATTTATCTATCATTTTCCTGACTCCTTTTATCTGTTTTTTTAGAAAGCTTCTTGATTATATCATCACACCCACACACTGCACTTATACCAACTGCAATACCGAGAACAAACATCATCGTGTCATTTCCCCAGCTTCTAGCTGCCACCCAGTCGGAATCAAATGCAGAACTTAATGTATAATATAGTGGCGCGCCCGGAAGAAGCGGTATGAGTCCAACGATCAGATATTGATTCGCCGGAGCCTTCATAACCCTGGCTGCCACCTCCGCAAATACCGCCGCCCACAGACTGGCAGCAAGTGACGGTACGAATACATCATCTATGACATTTCGAACAAGAATATATACGATCCATGTGCACATACCATTTATCGCCGCAGGTATCACGTTCCGCTTTCCGAGATTAAACATAAGCGCAAATCCAAGAGACCCAAACAGCGCCGTTACTATCTGTACTATAACCTGCTGCAATCTACACACCTCCCACAACGTACACCGCCAATGCAAATCCACACGCAATCGCCACCGCCCAGAGCAACGACTCCACCAGTCTCAGACTGCCCGTTATGGTATCGCCAACGAACATATCCTTAACTGCATTTGTGAGGGCAAGTCCCGGAATCAACAGCATTATGTCACCTATCATAACCTTGTCCCCGTGTATCGGGAAAATGTGCCCCGCCACTCCAATGAGAACTCCCGTGACAAATGAACACACAAAATTAAAAAGAATATTATTCGTACACACCGGAGCAAAATACACCTGCATCAGCCATATAGCTAATGCGAAAACCGCTGCAAATACTCCGTCAAGGATATTTCCACCGAAAAATACCGCCAGCGTTCCAGCTGCCAGCACGCTTCCGAGGCAGACTCTGAATCTCGGGGCAGAGCTATGCTCTATGTCCTCAATACAAATCTTCAGCTTGTCCGTATCAATCTTTTTCCTGCAATATTCCCTGCTGAGAGCGTTTATACGCTCCAGTTTCCAGAAATCTGTCTTTGTTCCATCCCTGGTGCCTCTGGTCATGGAGCACACCGTTCCATCCGGCATGTTCATAGTGCACACGAGTGTTGAGGTTATGGCAAACACATCCATGCGCTCTGCGCCATATGCCTTTCCCATTCTTCGAAGGGTATCCTCCACTCTCTTAACTTCGGAACCATTTCTGATCATCATAGCGCCAATGTCCATGAACAAGCTGAGCGTATTCACATCTTCATTATCGCACTGGCACCTGCTCAAAGTACTGATGTCTTCTCTCATCTACTATTCTCTCCAGTTCCTGTGGATTTTTGTTATATAGGCTATTCACTTCATCATTATATCCCAATATTATGTACGGAACCATCTTTTCTATGTATGCAATGACATCATCGCACATCTTCTCATTCTTCATCGGCAGGGCCATTCCACTTCCGTCATTCAGCTTCACTTCAATCTGATATGACTTTCCGGCCTTAATTCCGTAAAATCTGTTCTGGGTAACGATCTTAAATACCCACATCAGTTCCCTTGTCTCTGCAAAGTTTACTGTGTCACCCTTTATATACAGAAAGAACTCATTGTTAAGTCTGAGTCCACATACAGAAGCTCCCGCCTTGTAGAACTGCTCAATACGCTCCATCTCATATTCCGGGTGTGGCTTTTTCTTACAATAGTCCAGAACATCTCTTATATTGCTCTGTCTGACTGCAAGTGATATGAACCATACTGCAAATCCCCAGAAAAGTGCTGCTCCCAGTCCAATCCACACCTGTCCTTCATCTATGCCCATCGCGACTCCAAATATAACCGCACCTATCACGCCAAATATAACCGCACCTATACTGCAGCTTATCCTGTATCTTACTCCAAGCTTCTTTATCATCTGTATGACCCCTTTTACCCTTTATTCAAATATTTATATTTCTCCCAGCCTATGCTTTAACAGCCCTGCTGCCATCTCAATCATACTCAACCTTAAGCAGACATAGTCCATGTTGCGGAGCCGTAGGCCCGGCAAGCTGCCTGTCCATCCCCGCTATGATCTCCGGCATATGCTCCGCATCCATATGTCCATATCCTATCTCCACCAGAGTTCCAGTAAGTATCCTCACCATATTCTGCAGAAATCCATTTCCATGAAATCTCATGCGGACATAGTCTCCCTCCTTGACTATCTCCACATCATATATGGTTCTCACCGTTGACTTCTTCATTTTATTGTTGCCACAGAAAGATCTGAAATCATGCTTTCCGACAAGATACGATGCAGCCTTTTTCATCGCATCCACATCAAGCACACTTCCCTGAGGTACACACCACACATAATTTCTGTCAAACACAGGTTTCTCTAATCCTACATACAGTGTATATTCGTAGATTTTGCCGGTCGCATTCAGCCTTGCGTGAAACCTGTCTCCAGCCACAGTAACATCAAGCGCACATATATCCGCAGGCAGATATCTGTTCAGATAATCCTTTATCTCATCCGGTGTCCTATTGGTATTCAGCCTTCCGCTTGCGACCATGGCTCTGGCATGCACTCCCGCATCAGTCCTACCTGCGCCATGGATATCCACCTTTGCTGGTGTCTTCGTATCCCGGATATCTGCGGACATATTCTCCCTACATACATCCGCTGTCTTACCGTTATCTCCATCCACCATTTTCGACAACACCGCCTCTATACGGCCTTCAACCGTGTCTGCATTTGTCTTGCTCTCCCAGCCGTGATAGCGGGTGCCATCGTAGCTGAAAGTAAATCTGTAGTTTGTCAAATGTATATCCTCCAAAACATCTCAACTCACAGCAACAATGTTGAATCACTCCTGCTCCAGCTTTACCTGCTCGCCTGTGTCTGCCTCAAATTCCTTTACCTGTTCAAGCCAATATTGCCTATCTTTTTCTGTTATCGGTCTGATAACCTTACATGGATTTCCTGCCGCTATCACACCATCCGGAATATCCTTTGTGATAACCGACCCTGAGCCTATGACAACATTTGAACCTATGGTAACGCCCGGATTGATGACCGTATTACCGCCGATCCATACATTATCGCCTATTGTGACCGGCTTGCCAAGCTCCACACCGGCATTTCTGATCATCGCATCTATCGGATGACATGCACAGTATATATTGACCCTTGGTCCCAGAAATGCATGATCTCCAATGATGACGTCACACTGATCCAGAACTATCAGCCCTGTATTTGCATAGAAATAATCTCCCACATGTATATTTGTTCCATAGTCGCAATAAAAAGGCGGCTCTATGTAACACTCCTTTCCCATGTGTGCGAATAATTTTCCAAGATACTCACCGGTTCTTGTCATAGTCTCAGACCTCGGAGCACTGTTGAACTTATCTACCAGATCCTTCGCCTTACCCTCAGGATCCCAGTCCACACATCTGTATAATTTACCTGCTTTCATTCTGCCAAGCATTTTCTCTACTCTATCCATAGAATTTTCTCCTCGTATTTATAATATTTACTCATCATGTTTATATCTGACTAAAAGATACCATTGTTTAAAGTTTCAATCAACCGCAAATAGAGTTATTCTCCAGACATTATACTAAGCCGCGTGCCTGTATTCTGAATCGACAGCGTAATCGACTGAACTTCAGCGCTTATTGCCGGAGCGGTGCGCAGGGTCGCTCTTATCGTGCGCAGAGCGCAGTGCAAATATAAGCAAGCTGAAACGAAGGAAGATTAGCGTGATTCATAACCAGCCATTTTCAGGCGATATAAAAAGGCCATGATATATGTGTGCAATCGATAATGCGGACTGCCTCTCTTTACTGCTTCCTGCCGAGATGGCGACCGCAGCGCCCTTATTGCGGTCAGAGCCGAGTGCATATGGAAGCAAAGTAAAGTGAGGCTAGGCAAATAAGCTTCTATCACTATCAGAAAAACTGCTCTCCAGTTTGAATAATGCCCCTTAGCATCTATCTCCAATCGGTAGCGTAATCGACTGAGTTTCAGTGCTTATTGCCGGAGCGGTGCGCAGGGACGCCCTTTTCCTGCGCAGAGCGCAGTGCAAATATAAGCAAGCTGAAACGAAGGAAGATTAGCGTGA
>ERZ773157.468-NODE-468-length-48645-cov-3.872114_pt1 | contig 48645 bp, 75 predicted proteins | sample MGYA00511480_ERZ773157 | MGnify/ENA primary metagenome ERZ773157 (study PRJEB29015, sample SAMEA2737863) | human gut metagenome | biome: human gut; feature: human-associated habitat; material: faeces | place: China | collected 2012 ... | reverse complement strand
AGCGCGTCCGCGCCGGGGAGATGAAAGGCCTCGTCGGGCGGCGCGTTCTCCGTCAGGCGCTCGGGCAGCCGGGGCGCGCGGATGCGCCAGCGTGTCAGCGGTCTCACGCCTTCTGCCGCGCGACGATTTCGCGCGCCATCATCAGGCCGCAGATGGTCTTGCCGTCGCAAATCTCCCCGCGCATGACCATTTCAAACGCCTCTTCCAGCGGCAGGCCGAGAAACTCGTCTTCATCCGGGTGCGTGTCGCCCTGAGAGAGCCCCTGCGCCAGATAGACGGCGATTTTCTCCGTGCAGAACCCCGGCGTGGTCAAAAGCGTGGTCAGGCAGGTCATGCGCTCGGCGGAAAGGCCGGTTTCCTCGCGCAGCTCGCGCGTCGCGCAATCCAGCGGATCTTCATTCACGCTGTCCAGCTTGCCCGCCGGGATTTCCAGCGTATAACGGTCGAGAGCATTGCGCCACTGACGCACCATCAGAAGCTTTCCATCCTCTCGCACAGGAACGACCGCAGCCGCGCCCTTATGCCCGATAAAATCCCATTCTGCGATGTTCCCGTTCGGAACCTGAATGGTGTCCCTGTAATAATCGATGATCGTTCCGTGATAGACCAGCTTTCGATCCAGCCGTTTAAATTCCTCTGCCATGTTGACTTCTCCTCTGCATAGAAATAAGCATCCCACCCGTCCAAGGTACAAGATGCTCATTTCTTAAAATATTTTCTACCGGGGCAAATCAGCCTTTACATCTGATTTCCTGATGCTTTGATTATATGCCGTGATATTTTAGAAATCAACCGTTAAAGCTTTCCGATCGTATTGTCCCAGATCGCGTCGAATACCTTATCATAGGTGGTATTTCCAGCGCCGCCCTTGGGTGCCAGCTTGCGTTTTTCCGTGCTCTCTCCGTAACAGATAAAGTTTTCCAGCAGCCGTTTTCCCAGCATCGCCGTGATGTCCCCATTCTTTGGAGCAAATGCGTAATAATAGTTGGACTTCTTTTTTCGTCCCCACAGGATTTTTCCTTCGTGCTGCCCGTTTTTCAACAGCTCCTCCACCCTGTCATACTGACCAGCCGACGTCTCGCAGTCTCTGTCGCACGGGGCAAGCTCCGGGGTAGAAAACTGTACATAGTACGAATACTCGCTCTTACCTTCGTCATCGTCGGAACGGTCAAATTCTTCCTCATATACCGCGTCAAAATAAATATCTGCGATAAAAAGATCCCCGTTTGTGATCATTTCCTTTACGGTATGCAAAGGATTCCCGAACAGCTGCTTTTTTTGCTCCCCGAGAGCATCTGCCACTTCCATCGGCACCTTCTGCCAGTTCAGGGAAGAAAGTGAAACCACCTCTTTTGCTTCCCGCCCACAGGCTGTGCATTTTCCATCCGACAGCTCCTTTCCACAAAACACGCAATACCCTTTTTTGTTGTCCCTGTTTGAAAAAATTCCCATGATAGCTCCTCCTTTTTATTTTTTACTGTTTATTCTTTTAGCATGCAATCTGCTTTCTCATGCAATCTGACCTGCCGTTTCCAAACTCTGCCCAGGACTGATCGCTTCCCCATTCGTCCCAGCTGTCATCCTCCCAATAGTCGTCATCCTCAAAGAACAGCCAGTCGATCCAATCCCAGTCGTCTTCATAGTCGTCCCAGCCTTCCCAGTCGTCCTCATACCACGATTCATAATCATAGTAATCGTTATAACCCTCGGCATAGACGAATTTTTCCAGCCAGCCGACATAGTCGGCGTCCATCCCCACACCGGCAAAAACCGGATAGAGATATCCATAAAACTCAGAATCCCCATAAGGCAGCGTGACAGACAGTCCAGTCATTCCAACCTCGTCGTCCGTACAATTAAAATAGCAGATGGAAAGGTTTACCGCAGCCGCCAGTGCCTCTGTCTCTTTGGATTCGATATTCTGCGCTACTGCCATGATATCCGTTATATAATAGTCTGACATGGAATAATCTCCATCCTCGTCAAACAGAAAATCAAACAGCCCTTTTCCCCGCAAAACAGGATGAGCGCGCCTGCCGCCCCGGACGTGCATACTGTAATTTTCCCCCAGCAGCGCAGGCTCGTTTGCATAGGCAAAATCAGCCCACGCGGTATAAAGCACCTTCATGTATGATTCGTCGATCAGCGCCAGCGTGGAAGACCCCTCGCCGTTTTCTTCATTATCTGCGATCATGTCATCCACGATGATTTTCCCAAGCTCCTCAGAGGAAATGCCGGTGTTCTCCGACAGGGCGTTCAGCCATCCCGTGTACGACCAGCCGTAGCCGGATTCAAAATCCTCCGACAGAATCATGTAATCGCAATAATTGTACATGGCACAGCAAAGCTCTAACGAAGACATAATGCAGCTGTCCATGCCGACGATATCAAAGGTAATCCCGCTCTGGCGGATTGCCGTCTGGATCTCATCGATCGTAAGCACCGAATCCTCCGACTGGTGTTCGTCATATCCAAAGCCGTATACCGGTCCTGCACCGTGATCCCAGAAAATCAAGATATAACGGTTTGCCGGATAATTTTCTGCGCCCCAGGAAATAAAATCAGCAAGCGTGTCAGGCGATGTACAATCCAGCTGTCCGAGGCTGTCATCCACAAGCACCAGGTTCCCGGCTTCCGCTTTATAACGCTGCGTGTGATCGGAGGCAATTCCAAGCCTTTTTGACCAGCTTTTTGTGCCGATCGTCTCCACGAGGACATTGACCTGGCTGCTGATGTTCGCCGCAAGCATCTCACAAAGATCCTCCGTTGCCTCTCCGTCCTCCGATTCCAGATCCGAACCATTCATATAGACAAATACGGTCGCTTGGTCCTTTCCATCGCCTTTTATCTCTGTCTGTTTCTCCTTTACCATATCTTCCGGAAAGGAATTTTCCGCTGCACCCGCCAGCGTTTCTGCACCTGATGCAGTCTCAGTGCCCGTCTGTGTCCCTATACCTGACGCCGTCTCTACGCTCGTCTGTTCCTGATCTGCAGGCATTTCTTCTTCATCCGGCAAAAGCAGAACGATGATAAACAGCACGCCGCAGACAATCAATAGATTACGGAGAAGCTTTCCCAGTTTTTTCATAACACATCACCCTTTTTTATCCTATGAGGTCGGGCAAAAGCTCCGACTTTGATGCCTGGTATTATCCTATATCAATATAATAAAAAAAACGCGAAGCCTTGTAAATAATATATTTACATAGGTTTCGCGCCTTTTCGCGTTACTTATTTCGCGTAGTCCGTTACTTGACCTTAAAAACGCTGAATTTATCAGGCTTTCAGAACATCTTTTATTGATTTACGACACGATTACGACACCCTTTCGTCGATATATTTTTCCAATAGTTGTATCTCCGAAAAGCGTTCGTCATCTGTAACATGAACATACAAACTCATTGTCGTTAAGATTGTGGAATGCCCAAGTATTTTTTGTAATACATTTGGTTTCATTCCGGCTTCGATACATCTAGTTGCAAATGTATGCCTCAAGGCATGCATGTAAACATGATCAAAAGATTCTGTTTGACCATTCATTTCTCTGGCATCATTTATGTTTTTGCATATGCGTCTTAGCATTTGTGCAAAGGTTGATTCTCCTACAGGTTTTCCATTGACGGTTGTAAACACCAAATCATTCCATCTCTCATCGTCCGTCCATGCCTTACTTTTAAATTTCATCATTTCCTGCTGCCGTTTTTGATCCTTTAGTATCTGAATGGATTTTTCTGTCAACGGTATATCTCGCCTGCTGTTCTTGCTTTTTGGATTTCCAAAATAAAACCCTCCTCTTTTGGAATTTTGAAGCAATGTCCGATTAACTCGCAGATTCTTTTTGTCGAAATCAATATCTTCCCATTGTAAGCCTCCTACTTCACCTACGCGAAGGCCGGTTTCGAGAACCAGTAAATACGCGTTGCAATATTGTGTTCCAGAAGCAAATTGCAAAAATTCTGCTTGTTCAGATAACGTCAGAACCCGTCGTTCTTCCATTTCTGGTACTGTAATTTTTGTTTTTAGACGGCTGGCTGGATTGCTATTTAGATATTTTGAATCTACTGCATCCTTAAAAAGACAGTGAAGGGTGACTTTTGCATGGTCAATAGTCGTTCGTGCATATCCTTTATCACACATATCATTGATTACATTTTGACAATCCACTTTCGAGACGTCTTTTAACTTGTAGCAACCAATTTTATCCCTAATTGATGATTCGTACCTAGAAGAATAACCATCTGCTGTTTTGTCCGCTTTTATACCGTTATTAAAAGCCTTCATCCAAATATCATACCACTCGTTTACAGTGATTGACTTGCGGACAAGGTCGATATCTGTCATATTTTTTGCCCGCTCTATCGTAAGCCATTTTTTTGCGCCATCCTCTCCATTAAGCTTGTCGAAGTATTTTTCAACCCTTACGCCATTTCTATATTTTATCTTCGCAGAATATTTCCCATCTTTTCTTTGGGTTAATCCAACTCCAAGCTCTTTGCCATTTAAGTCTTTTCCCATTGACTTTCCTCCTTTCAAAAACAGGAAAAAGACTCTTCTTCAAAAGGTATATATTTATGATACCACACAGAAGAGTCTTAATCAATTTTATATTTCCGTCGATTGCTCCAAAAACTTTTCAAACAATCGTCTTTTTATCAGAATGTTTCTGCCATTTTTCAAACAGAAACTACACATTGGATCGGTACATAGGGAATACAGTTTATCTCTGCCTATTCCTGAATAAGCAATAGCTTCATCTATCGTTATTGTAATTTTTTCACAAATTGGAACTCTCTCGCTTTTCATGTCATTACCGATAAAAAGTGTGACCAACTTCGTCTGTAAATAAGCGCTCTCGATTTCTTTCCGCCCAAGACTTAATCCCGTCCACGTTGAACCACATCGCACCATCTGTCGTATCACCTAATATATACGCGTACTCCATAGCGTGAATAGTTTCTTCTGTGGCGCTCTTAGACTGTTTCGCAAACTGCTTGTCCTGAGTGACGATTTCTGAAAGATCGCTGGGAAAATTGCATGTGCTGTCCTGATAACGATTGAATATTACGTTTGCCACATGAACCTTACTCATAAACGGTGCGCCTTTTGTTTCCGACTCGATAACTCTTGCAACCGTCTGAATATCCTCTTCTGAGAATACATCGTAAATACTTTCCGGCACATCCAGATCGTATAAATCATGGTATTTTTCTGTGATCTGCTTATGCTGGACAATATACTCTTCCGGATCAGTATTTTTTAGCCATGCAATAACTCCGAGTTCTGCGTTCATCGCTTCATAATAAGTATCGATTATTGCATTTAAGTATTCACACTCGTCAACTGCTTCGTATGTTACATTTGTAGTTTTTTCCATTTCTGCCGCATTAACATCCTGCCCGCAGGCAGGACAAAGAATCATGATTGAAAGCATCGCTGCTAAAACTTTTTTGCTCATTGGAATGTTCCTCCTAAAATTCTTTTACTCATTTACCTGTGCTACCGATTCCGCCGGTACGAACTCCGTCTGCCGCATCGTCTACAGTGATACCGAACGGAACGAAAATTCCCTGTGCGATCTTATCGCCAGCTGAAATCTCTAATACCTTATTCTCCTTCGAGTCGTTTGTAATTTTGATCTTGATATGACCTTCATTATCTGCAAAAAAATAATCGCAGTCCACGACTCCCAATGTATTATCAAGCTGTGCACGATACTTAAATCCAAGACTGCTTCTCGGTGCCATTAGCAGAACCCATCCTTCTTCCATTTCGCACCTAATACCGGTATTAATCAACACGCTGTCACCGGGATGAAGAGTGGCGTTGATTGTGGATCTGAAATCGTATCCGGCAGATCCGGCTGTACTTCTAATAGGAAGCAAAATGCTGTCATATCTTTCTTTCGCTCTGATTTTATCAAAATCCGGAAAGTCCTTTTCGAACTGCTCATAACTGATTTTTGAAAATTTAGCAATCTTCTGCATATGTATCTACTAAAATTCCTTTCTTTACTAATTCACGCATATAACGATTGTAATGTTTAATTACGGTGTCTCTTACTTCATTTCTTCCATATTTTCTGTCGTAGTACGGAACATAAATCTGACCTTTATCATCTTCGACATTTTCACAAATAAATGGTCCTTGTTCATCATTTTCGATTTTTATTACTAGAAACACATATTTTTTATACAGAGATTTTCGAAGTGTTCCACAATGGAAGCCGTTGTCTCTCAGTTTTTTCTGCGTGACATCTTTATTCAGTTCGTACCTTTTGTTCATACAAAAAGACCTCAATTCCTATATTTTTCCTGTTCTTTTTTCGCGTTGTGAATTGCCACAGTAAACGCTGCAAGCAACACGACGTATCCAGCGCCTAACACGCCGATAATTAGTCCGACCATAAAATCACCTCACCCTTTTCAATACTTTTTTTCACATCAATCACTCTCTGGTTGCTTGATCCTCTCCATTTCAGAGTGATATCTCGCAACTCATCTATATATTCTCCATCTACTACAACGTCGCATTGTGAAACTATTTCTTTGCGTAAAATATCATTGAAGCTTGTTGAATTCATGATTCGCTCCCATGTGAATCCTGTGTAAAGCCAAATTGTTTTCGTTGGAAATAAATTACGAATTGTTGAGATGAGGGGGAAAACATCATTTAGATTTCCAGAGTAAAGAGGGTCGCCGCCTGAAAGTGTTATGCCGGAAATGTAATCTTTTGATAATTCATCGAAAATTTCTTTTATTGATTCGTCGTCGAATGGGATTCCTCCGTTTGGATTCCAAGTTTGAGGATTTTGACATGAATAACAGTTATGGGAACAGCCCGAGAGCCAAAGTACGACTCTCAAGCCAGATCCGTTATTCATATCGTCATGAGTAATATTATGATAGTTGATATGAATTCACTTCCTTCCGTTTACATCGAAACTCGATCTGCAATTTCCGCATTTTTAGCTTCGTTATATCGTGTTTCACCGTGAACTCTAGTAAATCCTAAATAACCGTTCATTCTATCTATCTTAGTAATCATTTTACTTCCGCACTTCGGACAAGAATCCATTTCAACCTGTTGATAACCGCAATCTTCGCAATAACACATTGCCAAATTGACGCCCTCGTAAAACCCTTTCTCCATGGCTCTAAGAATTAGAGTCTTGATAGCTTCTTTGTTATATCCGAGATTGTATCTACAGTATTGAATTTTTCCGCCGTTAAACAGATTCCAGAATCTACCTTCTTTGTCCTGTTTCTCAATTGGAGACATTTGCTCAGCCACATGACAATGGAAGGAATTGCTTACATATGGCTTATCCGATACATTTTCAATGATTCCGTAAATTTTTCTGAATTGTTCGACCTGAAGTCCGCACAGCGACTCCGCAGGAGTGCCATAGATTGCGTACAATATATGATCTTCTTCTTTAATTCGGTTCGTGTAATCATTGATATACTTCATTACGTCCAATGCAAATTGTCCGTCTTCACGAATTGATTTTCCGTTATAGAGCCTTTGCAATTCGTTCAAAGCAGTGACTCCATAGCTCATAGTCATCGGAGGTAAGATAGATTTGATTTTTTCTGTTGGATTCAGATTTCCACCAAGTAATCCACCTTCGCAAAAAGCGACAGGATTTACACTCGCCCTTAGTTCTCCGATGTAATCATAAGTTCTTTTATGTAATCCACGAATGAGTTCGAGATAATAATCAAGAACTTCATAGAAATCCTTTGACTCTCTACGGGATTTAGCCAAAATCATTGGAAGATGAAGAGATACTACTCCTAAGTTGAATCTTCCTTCAAATATCGGTTTATCATTTTCATCCGCTGGATGCATTCCACCTTTTTCGTACCAAGGCGAAAGAAATGCTCTACACATGCTAATCGTATGTCTCCATACGCACTGACTAACTTTTCCCTGATAAGATGTCCTAATTCTCGTCGTAGGGCGGTATCTTTGGAAATGGTGCTTATCTCCATTTCTACTCGGCTACACTCATCACCGATAGTCGATTAACCTTATCTAAGGCACAGCTTCATCTATAATACAAACGAATCTCTTCTCTTATAGGCCTATCTGTTAGCAGTCTTCTACGACCACACCTGTTAAGCAACAGTTAAATACCGTTTTACATGGGCTGATTTGCACTTACCCATAGGACTAACAACTCTGTTGTATTTTTTGTACATTTCTGCAACATATCCATCTCCTGTCAGCGACAGCCAATCTGGATACATCGTCTTGCTGCTACAATCTAATCCGGCATTAAATACGTCTGCGCTCGGATATTTTTCTGATCCGTCTCCGTGCAGATTTTTATCATAGAGAAATACAATTTTAGGAAACAGAACAGGTCGTTTAAAACCTTTTTTTCCTTGCCCGCCGGAATGCACGTTTAGAAGAGAAATTGCTGCCATTTTCCCAAATCTCGAAGTGGCAAGTCCAAGCGTCATCGTGACGAAAGGATAATCCCCTCGCGAACTTCCGACCGTATTTAATTTCATTTCAATTCCCTGCCATCCTTGATTGAAATCGTGAGAAACTTTTTTAATCGCATATTCATCTGCTAATTTATCAATATCACAAATTTCCATGCCAAGCATTTTTGTTCTTAAACTATCATAAATTTCTCTGTATTCGGAAATATATTTTTTATACGATTTTTCTGCATATGGTTCTAAAATTTTGTCTACTTCCGGAACCGTGAATCCTCCGTATTGTTGAGCGGCAGTAGACAAGATGATATCTCCCATTACATCGAACGCTGCATCAAGAGTATTTGGCTCGTTATACCAAATATTGCCCATCTCAAATCCTCCAGACATAACATTTCCAACCCTGAAAAGATCGCAATTGAAAGTGTCAAGTCTTGCGCTTCTATCATGAATATAAATATATCCGTCTTTCATGGCTTGTTTTTCAGCGTGCGTAAGGAAAAACTTCTTGTATAGCTCACTGCTAAGTTCGTTATAAATAAGACTCCTTTTTGTCGCTACTAGAGCAGAATCCGTGTTGGCATTGTTTTTATCTCCAATGTATCTAATCGCTTGGCTTTTTTCGTAAACGTTGTCCATCATATGAACAAAGTCTTTTTTGTAGTTTCTGTATTCCTTATACATTTTTGCAACGAGAGGAAAATCTTCTTCCAGAACAGACTCAACAATATTATGCATATCATAGATTTCAATATCGGTATCATCGTCATAAGTTTCTTCAATTTTTGCAAACACGTCATTTAAAATCTTTGAATAATCTTTTTCGGACAACTCGTACATAGCTCTTCTGGCCGCTTTATTGCACGCATTGATGATTTTTTGTTCGTCATACGCTTCGATAGTACCATCTTTTTTTACAACATTATACATTCACACCACTCCCTTCTAAATCAGTTCTCCAATCCAACATGTAATAGCTGTAATTTGTTCCCTCGTTGCAAAATCCACCGAAATCACTCCAGCTCTGATATTTATCCGGTGGCGCAGTATGTCTCAAACAGCTATTTTTCATCTGGCAATTTTCATTTGAACACATGGTAATATCCGGCATTTAGTTACCTCTCATGTCTTTAATCTTCACTTTAAGCTGCTCAAGAAACATGTACCGATCAGACGTATATGATGTATTATCTTTCACGATCATATGAGTCTGTTCCGCACAAATCAGCTCGATCAACGTTTCTCTCTCTGTATCAGACATTTTGATTCAACTCCTTTCGCAAATAAGTGGCATAAGCCCTACTATATTATTCTCCATCTGCGAATTCACATTTTTAGAAAACGCTGTAATAATCTCGAACGTAACGCAGGGCTTTTTCCATAGCGCCAACTCCGCATTCAATTCTGTCGCACATGTTTTCAATCCACGGATGAAGCTGTAATTCGTATTCATCTTCGGACTCATAGAACGCCACAATTGGAATGTCATATTCGAAAGCCCATGCTAATTCACAGATCGTCCCAACGGACTTTTCAATATTTTTCAGATTTACCAGCATCACATCGCTCTTTTTGACCGCTCTTCGCTCAAAGTCAAGAACCTCAAGCTCAGTTTTATGATCATTGCGATCATAATCAAAATAGGCCACAGGGTTAAAAGCAATAAATCTGTCAGCGTTTTTACAAAACCACGTAACACAGTCACTCCTCCATCCAGATCTTTCGTCAAGAGTCTCATTCTTGCATGATCCACTCAGATACACCATCTTGCTCTGTAACATAACCTTCACACCGTCCTTTCTTATTTGAGAAAGTTGCTCTTGTAATAATTACTCCAAACGGAGTGTTTACATTGTGGCGCAAGCACTCCGTTTTAGAACATTTCCTGTTTTGGCAAAATATAAAGTTTTTAATTTCTTTCATTCGACTGGTTTTTTCTTCTTTCTATTGCAGTCACGATCGTGAATGCCTGGATTTGCGGCGTATACTCGTCCGAGTTTTCAATGATTAGGTCTGCTTCATCTTCGAATCCGTTAAACATCCCAAAGTCTCGCTGCATCCTCTCAGAAAGTTCTGTCATGTCAGAATATGTAAAATTGCTACCACATCTGTTGATGTATCGAATCGCTCTTTCTTTTAGAGGAGCTTTGATATACACAACGAACAAATCCAGTTCTAGCATTTTCTTTTTAAGACTTCTGACGCCGTGAGGAGTTAGGATTGCAACTTTGTCCTCATCTCCGAGATACTGATATCTGGACGATCCGTAGAATCTGTTCTGGGAATACTCTTCGTATTCCACGATATCTCCGCTGGCAATCTTGTTTTTGAATTCAGCCTCATCAATGAAGACATAATCGAGTCCGTCCGTCTCTCCCGGACGAGGTTTTCGAGTAGTAAATGAAATCACTCTTTCATAGGAAAAATTCGAAAAAAGAGCGTCTGAAATGCTTGATTTTCCAGTAGAACTGGCACCCACTAAAATTACAACCATCAGGAAAACGCCTCCATGACCGTTTTGAACCGAAAAATCTCGTTTTCGTCGTCAGAAATGAGATCTGCGTACACATTTCTGGATAAATCGAGGTCAAAAAGTCCTAAAACGCTTTTTCCGTCGATAAGTGTCCGCTCATTGCGGACATTGATATCGGATTCGAAGCTTCTCGCCGCATTTACGAAATCTTTGATCTTGTCGGTGTTGTTCAGATTGATTTTTACAGTTATCATGTTAATTTCCTCCAATCATTTCTAAAAATTGTTCTTCTGTGATAATCGGGATGTTGAGTTCATGAGCCTTCTTGTTTTTGCCAGACGTGCTTTTTGAGTCATTGTTGATAAGAAAAGACGTTTTGCCGGTAACAGAGTCAGAAACTTTACCGCCCATATCTTTTATTCTCTGTTTCAATTCGTCTCTATTTGAAAAATGTTTCAGACTTCCGGTAACACAAAATGTTTTTCCGGATAGCTCAGAGGTCGTTTCAGTTGGCCGATTTTCTTCAAAAACGAAATTTTTAGATACGTTAATTACTTTATTTTGATTAGCATTCCAGAAGCTATTTAAGGACAAGGTGATAGAATCTCCAACTCCATCTAAACAATTGAAATACGACGCTCCGTGTAAAGTAATTAACGTACATAATTTTTCAAAATTTCCATCACAGAGATCTGAAATCTGCTTGCTAACGGTCTTGCCAACCATAGGAATTGACAGGGCATATAGAAATCTGTTGAGCGTAGTGTGTCGGCAAGATTCAATTGCTGCAAGTAATTTTTCTGTGGATTTTTTGCCGAATCCGGAAAGATGAGAAATTTCTGACTTATGATCTGATAAACTGAAAAAACTTTCGATAGAATCGAGCCAGCCAAGCTCAATGAACTTTTTGATAGTTGCTTCTGATAGTCCGTCGATGTCGAGTGCGTTACGGCTTGCCGCATGACTCAATTTGCCAAGCAATCGTCCTTTACAATTTTCATTTGTGCAATACAGGGTCTCCGAATCGTTTTCTTTCGCAATTTTCGTAGGCGCTCCGCAAGCAGGACATCTGCTCGGAATTTTGAAGTGTCCACTTTTATCAATGCTTTCATGGACTTTTGGAATGACCATGTTGGATCGATAAATTCTAATTCTGTCTCCAATGCCAAGCATCATATCTTTGATATACGTGATATTATGCAACGTAGCTCTTGTTGTAACCGCCCCATTCAGGTCTACCGGCTTGAAAATAGCTACCGGGTTGATCAATCCCGTCTTAGATGTGTTCCATTCGATATCTGTGAGAATCGTATCAAACAGATCGTCCTCGTATTTATACGAAATAGAATGTCTGAAAAATTCATCAGTGCGCCCCATCGATTCAGCCAGAGAGTAATCATCAACCGCCATAACCGCTCCGTCATAAGGAATGTTCTCTGCTTCTGCCTTTTCTTTTAATTGATCGAGCATTGTAGAAAGCATTTCTTTACCTAATTTATTTGAATAAAACCACATTGGAACAACTTCAAAACCGTTGGATTCTGCTCTTTTTAAGTCTGAAAAAACTGATTTATGTTCAAACCCTTTGATGACGCGCCACGCTACAAATCTCATGTTCCGACACGCAGCTTCTTTGCTGTCAAGTAACCCTAATGATCCGGACGCGAGATTTCTCGGGTGTTTATATTTTTTTGATTCGTCAAGAATGCCATCGTTGATTCTTCTGAAAGTGTCCCATCCTACGATAGATTCGCCGTCAATAACTAGATCATCTTTGTACGGAATTTCTTTCGGAACGTTGTTCATTGTAAGTACATTTTGGAGACAGTCAAAACCCTTCAATCCGTTTCCCCTTGTTTCTGCGCTAACAAGTTTGCCATTCGCATACCGAAGAGACGTTGTTAAGCCGTCGCACTTAACAGATAAAATACATTCGTTATTTCCGACAAAGTCAGCCAGTTCACTTACACTTTTTGTTTTGTCAAGTGACAGCATTGGATGGTTATGCGTAACTTTTTTTAATTCATCTGCCACCACATATCCAACTTTATGTGTCGGACTGTCCGCCATCACAATTCCGCTTTCTTCTTCCCATTTTTTGAGCATATCGATTTTTTTGTCAAAATCGTAGTCACTCATAATTGGATGACCGGTGTTGTAATAGGCTTCCGATGCCTTATTCAACTCTTTTATAAGAGCGGTAGCTTCACTTTTGTCCATTTTTACCTCCAAGTACATCCCACCCCTGATACCACGGAGAATTCGCATTGGCATATTCTTTTGCCAAATTCAAAAACTCTTTCGATTCAACGAAGAACGGATCTCGTTTCTTTGTAGAATTGATCCAGCCAAGTAAATTCAGCAGAAACTGTCCCTCCCTCATATCTGGGAAATAAGTTTTATGTATTTCGCGCAGTTGCGCATAGGATGAATCTAGTCTATTAGGATCTCTCATTTGGTCATCTCCTTTTAATTCAGCATCAGTGTATCTGTGTCCAAATCATAATCTCTACAAGACTCATTGATTACTGCTGCAATTCTGCCCAGTAAAATTTTTTCTCCCGCGTATTCAACGGAATCTGCTGCATTTAAGATGTAATTTGTTAATTCTTCGTAAAACGATCGTCTAATCGTACATTCGTATTCCATTTTTTCTCCTATCCTTCGTAAAAAATCAGCTCTTTTGCAAACGGAAGTGATTCAGCCCATATGCGGAAAATATCAACCCATTCTTCCTTTAATCGATGACTCCCACGTTGAAAACACATATTGCGAACTTCTTCATAATTCGTATCCAACGTTCTAAGCTGTAGAAATCCTTCTGGAAGCATACGCTTTGCCCTTACAAGCAATCGAGTCATTGCACCGGAATCCTTTGTCGTTTTCTGAATTTTCTTATACTCCTTGCGCATAGATTCAAGCTTGTTTACGGTGTTGATCCACCATTCCGTGTCTTCGTCGCAAATTACAAAATCGTCCAGTGTAATCGGATTATTATTGTTGAGTAACTTATGCATAGTAGATTCGCTATTTTTAGTGTTAAAATGGTACGTATCCGCCTCAGACCACCAGTATCGCGGCATGTCTACGTCTACAGAAACGTGAATCATGCGCAAAAATTTTCTATGTTCTCCGCCGCTTTTGATTAGGCGCTGCGCCAGGTCCATATCTTTTTCACCAATGCGAAACGGAACCCATTCGACTCCGTTTTCAACGGACAAGCGCTTTTCTGGTAGATATCCGCTATCGCTAAGATGGTGGCTGTCCATCGGATTTCTCATCCCGCGCAAAGCGTGATCAAATCCCCATACTGTTGTTTTACTAAATTTCATGTGTCCTCCAAAATGTAAGTAGAATTTCTATTTCCTTTTGTGCCGAAACAAGCCAATTTTCCAACTGACTTATTCCGGCAATCTCGTCAACGCTCACGCGCCAACCGTAGAAGCGTCATCATTCAACTCTCTCATCGCACGGACATACGCTTCTTTCTGGATTTCAATCTGCTCCTCGCGTCTTCGCGCTTCTCTACGAGCAAGATATTCCTTGCGCTTCTGTTTCTTTTTAGCAATACGCTCACACTCTTCTTTTTCGTTCTGTTTGCGTTCAAGTCCTCTCTTGTAAACCTTCATTCCGTCTCTAACCGCCTTATTATATGCAGCGGTTCCACCGTATAGCTTTTTCGCCATACAAATCGTAATTGCCATTTCCAAACTAAATGTGTCGTCTTCATGACAAACAACTTTTTCGATTGTTCCATCATAAAATACAACCTCTACGACTTTGTTTGGAACAATTTCAATTACGTCGACAATTGCATTTGATGGTTTTCTCTTCTCCAAAATTTCGCTCGCCCCTTTGCTCGCTTTCGCCAAATTCATATATGCGCTCATTGTAATTTCAGAATAATCCGTCTTCATCATTATGATTTCTCCTTTGTAAAATAACAGTAAAACTCAGAATCTCCATCTTTAAGCCATTTCTGCCAAGATCCGCATTCTGCACAATACAACCCAAATTTTCCATTTCTGGATTCTATGAACAGAAATTCATTTCCACACTTTTTACAAAATGCTTGACATATGTTACTTTTCTCCATTTTCAACCTCTGAAAATTGCCAGATATAATCAACAAATCTCTCAAAATTGGTCATTACCTGATCGAAAATATCTACTTTGACACCTTTTGCATCTCTAATTCGCGGCGAAATAAGAATTTCATACTCACTTTTTGCCCAGAAATAATAGAGCAGACAGTCCTTTAATTTTCCGGAAAAATCCTCCCTGCTTAAATTTCTATGCAGCAGCTTTTCGACTTCTTCTTTGAATTTATAATGATTGAAAATGTTCCATTTAACAATTTTCTTTGCATTAAAATTTTCGTAGTATACATACCATTCCAAAATATCACCTCCTGTTCTATTATTCTCTTTTTGATGTTGGAAGTTTGAGCGGAATTGCTCCAAGAAATTATTTAAGAAATTCTTTGATGTGTTCGTCAGTGCCTTGCCATTTAACATATCTGTCGTACAGTGTTTCGTCTTTGTCGAGCATATCGGAGATTGACTCCAAAACATCTTCAGACTCCTCTTCGCTATGCGCCCAGTTGTAACAGCTTATAAGTTTTCCGATTGAAATCAGATCACCGATATCAGAAGTATCTTTTGCCCACGTTGCCGAAAATTCCTTTCTAATGCGTTCTAGCTCTGAAATTGTTCTGCTGAATTCTTCTTTTATTGTCTCGCTATTCTGACTTATTTTCCCAATTACAGTCTTTCGATCCTCAGAGCCTTTTTCCAAAGATTTAATTCGGCTAAAATAGTTAAATTGCAATTCTCTAAGCTCATTCAGACGAACTCTGGCTTCCCAGATATTATGCCAATATTTTTTCCGTGCATCTATGTAATCTGATATGTCTTTTTCTGAATAAACGTTTAGGATTTCTCCGTCATAACTAACAACAGAATTATTGTTTGTCCAATCAATATTTTTAAAAGTGTCCCTTAAAGTTTCTTTGACCAACCCATCGGTGATTACATGAATTAGAAAATCATAGCTATCGTCAAATTCTGGAGATCCGCTAATGTCAATTACAAGAAAGTTTTTCCCATAATTGTAATACGGAGATTTGTAAGGAACAGAACTTCCTGTGTCGTATGGAATTAGATTTCCTCCGCTACGAGTCATTACTTCTCCCATCATATAATATGTTGGAAAGCACTTGACCGCTTCGCCGTTTATCATGTCATACATGCCCATAGATGTTTACCTCACTGTTCTCATACAATCAAAATTTTCACATTTACTTCCTACGAAAGAGAATTTTCATACTTATCTTTCAATCTCTTTAATTCGGCAAGTTCCTTCTGTTTTAACTCTTCTTCTTTTCTGATGCGTTTTCTTTCTAAAAATGGTGCTTCGAATTTTTTATTCATAAGATCAATATTTTTATCAAGAATTTTACCATCTCCATAACTTTTCAGTTCTGCGTAATAATCTTGAGCAATTTTAGATGCAAGATCCCAATCCTTACGATTCAAATTTATTTTAATATTCGTCCATCTTCCATATGTGCCGATATGATTGCACCTTAACTCTTCCGAGACGTAACGTTTGCAGTATTCATCGTCACCGTCGTCTCCTCGTCCAAAATTCGCCATGGTCCCGTCTTCACGAAAAATAATTTTGAATTCGTATTTTAAAGAAATGACTGATAAATCTTTTTCACCCAAAAGATTTTTTATTGGAAGAACAATATGGCCCGCTCCCATATATCCTTCACAATACTTATACGCATCTTCTTCATTTTCAAAATATCCAACAGGATACCAATCGCTGTAATTGGCATAAAATACTCCGTAAATCATTTGTAATACACCCATCCTATTCCTTGTTTAGCCAATTCATGAAATTTTTATAAGTTCCAAATTTTTCTTTCCATCCTGCTACAATTTCGGTCGGATTTAGATTATATTTTCTGCAAACATATGCAATGTATTCGCTATCATACAATTTCTTCCGTCTCTTATTGAATTTTTTCACTTCTGCAAACACTTCATCTTTGGAAACGCCATATTTTTTTGACAAATATTTGCTCAAGTCTCGATCAGAATACTCAATGAATTGACAAATTGGACACACGCATTCTGGTACGTCATAATATCCTCCGTTACCGCTACAAAACTTAGTGAACAAATCCTCGCCGTTCATCACGGCAATTTCTTCCTGCGTATAATCCCGACGCTGCCGAATATTGGAATCCCAAACGCCTTTATTCCATTCGTTTTCCAAAATCATCTTAAGCAATTCCTCTTTTGGCGGAATTTCCAATGATTCTTCTTCGCAAAATATATGACCATTTACGCATTCCATCATGCCCGACTCAGCTAAGCCAATGTCAAATCCTGACTCAACACGTCCGCAAATTTCACACACGAAGCTCGAACTGCTGCTGTTTGTAACAAAATCTCTTCTAAACTTCATAAGCCCTCCTTAGTGATGCGAAAAACGTGCAATCGTACAATCAAGATTTGGAAGAATTTCATGCTCCATAACGCCGTCTTCTCCCTCGCCGCCGTCTCCGTATTCAACTTGTACAATCACATGATCGTCTCCGATTTTCTTCATGATTTCCTCGACTATCTTTCCGCATTCTTCTTTGATTAACTTTTCTCCTTCTGGAGAATCAAAAAAATCCCAAGATTCCAGATGCGACATTCCTTTTTCTCGTTCGTATTTTTCTCTCAGCTCCCACCGAATCGTCCATCGTTCTTCGTCCTCAATAATTTCCTTGATATCTTCCTGTGTGAGCCTTTTTTCGTCTGAAATTCTATTTAATAGATCGGGCAGATAGCCGTATTCGCCTGCCGACCATCCAGACTCAATATCTTTAGGAAACTGTTCTTTCAAAGTATCGTAAATACTATCCTCGTCCTTAAACGAAAGAATAAAAGATGAGCTGCTTGAATTCGTGACATAATCAGATCTAATTTTCATTTACTCCTCCTCACCATCTTTTAAAATTACGACCACATTTTCATTGTTCTCCGCTATCTTTCTGAGCGCCTTTTCATAAGTAGAATCTGAATAATCAATCTCCTTGCTCAGAATGTAAAAGCCGTTTTCTAAATACTTAATTGCTTTGTTGTATTTTTTCGCTAAATATCCGTCTTTCAAAATTTCTTCCAATGTACTTCCATGCCATCCGTACTCGGTCAAAAAGAATTTGTCATACGATTCTTTTGATTTGACAATTGTTCCTCTGTCCGTTTCACTGTAATATCCTCCTGTAACAAGTAATACTTCTTCAATCAACTTTCCAAAGTCTTTTAAAAAGGGATACTTTTTTAAAGTATCTTCGTCAAATTTTGGATTTTTGAATGCAATAACAAAACTGCTACTTGATGAGTTAGTGACAAAATCTTGCCGTACTTTCATATAGATTTTTCTCCTCTCTGTTACATAAAACAATCTGTCTTCTGATTGGACATCCGCCGCGACATTCGCACTGTCTATCACAGTTGCCGCAAGAATTCTTGAAATGATTCCGAAAATCTTCGAATTGTTCAGAATCCCATGCTTCCTGAATTGTATGAGTCTTCAGGTCAACTGCCCATCTCATATCCTGATTATCAAAGCTGCATGGAAGCATCTTCATATCGGCTGTGATGTATGCAGACCATCTTCCGCCCTCGCAGGTATCGAAGCTGTCCTGGTTGATATTATGTGTGAAGTTGATGAGCGCCGGAACAGTACATGAATCGAATCCAATCTTAAAATCGAAACTGCCGGTATCGATGAGACGGAAGAACTCTTTAACTCTCTCATCGTCCATTTTTAAAACGTTCTCTTCAACGCCAAGACCAACCGGCTTATACAGAAGGAATACGACTGCGTTAATTCCTTTTTTGAAACCGTTATTTTTCAGTCTATCGATGGCAATATCAATACTTTTATTGCTTAAAACATAGTGAATATTGGTTTTAACTCCAGCATCTAAAAGCAGATCCAGTGCTTTATCCGTATAGTCGGCAAAATGTTCGGAAACAGCAACTGCACCGCAATATTTTTTGCAGATATCCGCCTTTTCTTTTGTCATTAAAATGCCGCTTGTGGTAAAGTTTGGAACAACATTATATTCTCGACACATTTTCAGAATTTCCTCAAAGTTTTCATGAGTATCGACATCCCCAGCTCCGCCTAGCGCACATTGAAATAATTTTCCTTTGCTTTGTCTCAGAATGGATTCAAAGTTTTCTAAAGACATATTGTTTCCGGTTCGTTCGATGGCTTTCTGATAACAGTCAACGTTGCATTTATGGGCGCATACACAAGTCTGCATGATTCCAATATCGAGCAATTCCGGATATGAAGTCATAAACGGATCTTTTCCTGTATCCTTACCGTTTTCGTCAATAATTCCGCTTCTCACGTAGAAACCAGTATCGGGGTTAAACATCGATACAAATCTGTTCTTTTTATCAATTTTCTTAATCATTTTCTAATCCTCATTCCATCTGATTATCGCACGCTCGTCACCTGGCGAAACTGATAGTATATAAACTTGATATCCGAGATCTACCAATTCGTCCTGAACGCTTTTGATTAAAGCTCTGTTATACATAATTTGATCTTCTCCTGTAAGCGTAGCTGTTCTGATATTCTCTATAATTTCATACAATGTGGTTTTATATAATTCAGTTATTCCTTTTTGCGTAAGTTTTCTCGCATCATCTGCCGAAAGAGGGCTTTCTGTCGAATCGTCACACCAATATTTTCTGTCGCACATTTTACACTGACGCCACTTTCCCCCTGTGGGATATTTGCAAAATCCTATATACAAACTCATTTTTCTTTTCTCCATTTAAATGTTATTCCATTTCCACATACTGGGTATATGTTCGTTGGCACTTCTGAACTTAGAGGAACATCAACCATTTTCCACATCACGTCATCCACCAAATACACTCTTTTATGATCAATAGACACAAAATATTTTTCATCGTCTGTCAAATATGCTAAATCAACTTTTCCATCTGCATTGATCCAAATTGGCATTATCTTTGCCGAGCTAGGAGTATGTTCTGCTACCGTCTTCCAATACATTCGTTTAATTTACCTCTTATCATATTTTTTATCTTCGATAAGATCAGAATCAGTATAATTATCAAGGCATTTCTCATAATGTCCCTCTTGCTTAGTAATCCCTGAATATGTTTCATACGGATTCGGAAGGTTGTGCTTTTTACAGCATTCATAGCAGATTACAAAACTTCTAGTTTTTTCTCTATTTCCATACGGTTCATTATCTGTATGATACCTTGCAAAATTCTGAAAAGGTGTCATTGATAATAAAGTTGCTGTTCTGTCACAATCTTTTCCACAAAAATCACATATTGCATGAATCATTTATTTTACCTCCACTATGTCTCTAAGCTTTGTACATTCCACTTTAACTTTTTCAAGTGCATCTAATTCCATTTAAGATTCTCTCTGCGGAATAGTTGCCTTTACGCTGATCTTAATATCAACAGCTTCGCTGATTTCTTTCTTAATTGCCGCCCGCATCATATCATTAAGCTCATATGAATTGACTTTGCTATATACAATGCTATTAATGTTACTTTGATTGATGGCGTTCTTCACCTGTTTCTCAACTTCTTCCCGCATAACTTTTTCCGCCATATCGCGTAAAGTGTTTTTATTAATTCCTGCTTCGTTAAGCATCTGCCTGATTTCCTGTCTCAATGCAATTTCTTCAACTCTCATCTTCTTATTCATCCTAAACTTTAATTTTGCTGTCAAATGCACCCTCGGAATCGAACCGATAAGGCTACCTATCTGTCGTTAGCGTCTACATATTCCGCCGCCGCGCATAATATTAAATTGCTCTGGTTGCCGAATCGGCAGTTGTTCTTACTGTCTCATTGCCACACATTATGGTGCCGCTGATATTACTTGGCCCAAATTCTCTGCTATTCCAAGTGGTAATCTTTGGAGCGTTCTGCCCGTCCGTATAACCAGCCCGATAAATTTCGTCAAAAATTTCTCTTAAACGATCTTTATCAACCATCACTTTATTATTCTCTACTTCCACAAAATCGAAATATACCAAAGGTTTCATTCTTAACATCCTCCTACGTGTAATTTTGTAAATACTACGTCTCCATCTGCGAAACTTTCCATCTGCCAGCCTTTACGTGTTACTGTAATTGACTTATATCCATATCGTTTTTCCCACTTTTTATTTATTCTCTTCTTTTTGTGTTTTCTTGCTTGAACAACTTTTACGAATTGAACATCGTAAGCGTCCGGCAAATCAGATCTGTCAAATCCTAATATTTTTTTCAAATCGTTGTTAGCCGGATTATCAGCATCAAACGATATTTCAAATGTTGCCGTCCAATGATTCTTTGAAAACCATTCTCCATGCGGATCATTTTTGTACTCATCTTTAGAGTTAGAGTTGACAAGCAAGTCCGTAACATTCTCTAAACGACCAATCATTTCGCTCGTTTCCGCATTAAATATGTCTAGTACGACTTGTTCTTTTGTTGGCAAAAGACCGCCATCCTCTCCTTAAATTTCCACCAATTCATATATACTATTAGCCGTTTCTAACCGAATAGCATTATCCGTTCGTTCCATCTTAACAACTCTACTCGTCTGTAGTCCTCCGTGATATTCGTTTCCGTCGGCATCTGCAACGTATATGAGTAACGCTGGATATCCCTCGTAAATGGGATAATTGTCTGCGATGGATACGACTCTTCCAACTCTTTTCGGATAGATTCCATCCGCTCTGTCTTCTCCGCGCATTCCTTTAGCGCCAGAATGCATGATTCGCTTAATTCTGTACAACATAGATCGCCTTCCTCCAATCTTAATATACGTCGGGACTTTTACATCCCAACGTATTATTCTCCATTTACATCTGTGCCAGAAGACTTCTTACAGGCTCTCTCGTCATGTTTTCTTTGGCCCATGCAAAATAGCCAGGATCAACCTCTTTGATTTGAGGAAGCGTTTTGCCGCTATATTTTCCAAACGTGACCACATAAGTTGACACATCTGGCAGCTCTTCTTTTGGCGTCTCAATGCCGTCGAGTGACGCATTTACTTCGTCAGAATACTGCATATCCAGATTTGACCGGCTTGCCAGATAATCACACATATGTACGAAGAACTGTTCGTCATTTTCGGGCTTTGGCAGCACAACAGAACTTCTTTTTGTGGATGTCCACTGTCCGCTATGACTCTCACAAAGACGAGCAATGTAGGCTTTTGTCTCTGAATCGATATCGTGTTCTACGACTGTGTTTTTTACCCATTCACCTGCCAGCATAGGATGTTCATGCACTGTGTACTGCGATCCGAATGTGCCGCATTTGATTGCGTCGTGAAAAATCGGTGTGCAACGTAGGCAATCTCTTTTTCTTGCGTCAATTTTGCCCTGCACATATTCCAGCCCAAGAACATAATTCATAATCTCTGCGAACATGAGAATATGATAAATCTGACCGTGTGGCTGGCACTGTGTTTTGTTGTGGTATTTGAAACTGGTGCTGCTCGGAATCGTAAAGATATAATCCGGAATTTTTTCGATCATGTCAGCACAATAATTCCGCATTTCATCCGTTTCAAACTGGTTAAGCAGGCATTCGAAAACCTTTCTTTTATCCATCTCTATTTTCTCCTATTTCAAAATTTTTGAATCTAAACAATTTTTGCAAAGCTCGTAAATCATCCTACCCATATATTCTCTTTTCACAAAATAAATGTGCATGTTATTCCTGCTTTGCCACGTCAACAATGTCCGTAAAAATGATGTAGGATTCAATTTCGTCTTGTAATTCTCCTTAAAAATATCCTCCATACTATCATTCTCTATCAGCACATAATTTTTTTCGATGTTGATCATCCGGTTAAACTCTTTGAAAATCCGATCATCGTCCTTTGTGGCGTTTGCAATATTTCCGGCAAGTTCACTAACCGAATTTTTTCTTTCGATGCAGATTTCATCACTGAAATATGTGTCCACCGGGAAACCTAATTCCGGGCAGCTCTCAACCATAAAACCGTAATCACCGGTTTTCAGCGCCCTCTGCTTCCAGTTGACGCCGTTTCTATCAAACCAATCGGTAATTTCTTTGTTGGAGCTTTCACGAGTATCAACCAGTAAAATCATGTGCGATAGAAGATCTTTATAACTCTTTTCTGTATAATATTGCTTCATGAAATTCTCCGCTTAATCATCACAAATCCACCTTCTTATACTTGGTCAGCCATAGAATCTTCTTTCCTGGGATTTCTTCATAATCGCCGCTGTCCAGCCGTCGCAATTGTGGCTTGTATCGCTGCCCTTCGATTCTAACAAAATTTCCTGTAGCAACCTGATTGCAGTTGAAGGTCTTTTTATCCACCTTGCATTCAACCGTATTGCCATTTGCCAAAGCGTAAATTTTTAACTTTGGAGCATATTTTTTATCGACGCTCATGACATATCCTACTCCTTTGTAACGTGCGTCCTTAATATCGATATATCCGAGCAATTCCTGCTGATAATGGATCTTGTCTACCAGCGTTGTTTCCGGATATTTCATAATGGCAGTCATATACTTCAGTAGGTGATATGTGTCAACCCCACTAAACATTTTCTCTGTTTCTTTTGCCGCAAACTGTCTAACATCCATCTCTTCAAGATTCATGCTTTGCAGCTTATCCTTTTTGAATTGTTTTTTCGAATACAGATTGTTAAACAACTTTGTACATTCCAGAAGACGTTTTATCTCGCCAAATTCTTCAAAGTAATTCAGTTTAATAAGAATATCCAACTGTCTTGAATTGACGCTGGTATGAGATATTGCGACCAACACATCTATAAAGTCCGCAAATTTTTCGTTTCGCAGATCATACAGTTCATTCGCTATTTGCGCATTCATGTATTTGATCGATCCGATGCCTTTGTAGATACAGAAGTCGTTTGTATCACAGAAATATTCCGCCTTTGAATATCTGAATTTTGGAGAACGAATTTCAATTCCAACCTTCTTTGCGTAATTCGTCAACGCAATCGTCTTCTCTTCTTTGCTCTGGTTCACGTTTAAAGCAACAGTGATAAATTGCAGCGGATAATAATACCTGAGCCATCCAGACGCGTATCCTTCAAACGAATACGGCTGTGAATGGTTTAATGAAAACAGATATCTACTGGCATCAATAATGACCTGCAAAAAGGCAACGATTGTTTGTTCAGCCTCTTCTTTAGGCATACCAAACTTTTCTTTCATGGTTGCTACGAATCCGTTGATGTAATGATCTTTTTTGGGAACACCGTCTTTATCGACCATGTATCCGCCATTTTTGATGATCGGCGTATCCAATTCGGTCATAGCGATTCCGTCTTTTGTGAACTGCTTCTTCGAAAAGTGACGGCGGACAACGTCTGCTTCACCCATCGTAAATCCACAATATTCATGCAAGAAATTGATGATTTGGCACTGAAATACTAAATAACCGAAAGTTGGTTTTAAGAATTCATCAATCGCTTTAGAACCACTTTTTCGAACTACACCGTTTGCAAGATCATCTCTGTAAGATGCGCCCGCAGGTCTGATCGCACTGTTTCCAATACTTAACAACGTCATACGGTCAACGTTTTTATCTATCTTCTGAAATTTTTTAATATTTTCATCCGAAAGAAGTTTTTTGATGTAGTTATTGCCAGTTTCGCCTTCCCACTGGAAAATCTGAGTCGTGTCGTCTCTCATGGAGTTCCACACGTTGACATCTGTAATATCCAGATTGTCCGGTGTGACGCGCTCAATTCCAGCAAGTTTACATGTTTCGTTGATGATCTCGATGGTATCCAAACGAAGAAGATCCAGTTTTACATAGTTCAAACCGTCAATTTCTTTCATGTATATCTGGCTGATTGGATACTCAGATGTTGACGTCGTAAATGTTCCAATGTGGTCGGTGACGGAATGCGGTGAGCAGGTCAATCCACACGGATGGCTGCCAACTGAAACAATCGTTCCGTTTACCAGATCTACATACTCGAACAGTTTCGGATATAACTTTCGCGCCTTTTCTTCGTCTTCGTCCACGAGGGAACAAATCTCATTAGTCCTTTTCATGTAGTCATACGGAATTTCAGGATGAATGGAATTTCTCTCAATTTTTTCGATAAGTGCATCTGGAAGAACCGCATCAGGCGACAAAGAGTTTTCGCACTTTTTTATTTCTGCCAGAACATCCTCAGACTGATTTTCCAGATTCTCAACGTAAAACGCCCTGCAAATGTCTCTAATCGCCCCTTTTAGCGCGATTGTATTAAATGTTACGATGTCGCAACAATACAAACCCGTTTTGGAAAAGATATATTTTTTTACATCATCAATCCTTGACGGAGGAAAGTCAGTGTCGATATCGCTAAGAGAAACACGCTCTGTACTCATAAAACGATCGAAGTTCAAACCATGTTTAATACTGTCCATTTCTGTGATGCCAAGCAACCACGCAATTACGGAACCGTTGACCGATCCACGACCATATCCAACCTGAATATCATTTTGAGTGCACCATCCCAGAATATCTTCCATGAGAAGCATAAAATCAATTGCTCCGTTGTGCCGATAAGCAGCAAGCTCATAATCGATTCTGTCCAAATACTCCTGATAATTCGGATATTTGTCCACGCCTCTCCTGATAATTCCTTGACGAATTTTTTCTAAGAATAATCTGTCCGAATCGGCCCAAAGATGCGGATATTTATAACTCTCGTCTAGCTCAAACTCTTCGATCATATCAGCAAACACGTTCGTTTCTTCTATCGCAGCTCTTGCGACATTTTTCGGTACCGCATTCTGTAGCACAAACGCGTCCATAAATTCTTTAACGCTACATTTAAACACTAGATCCCATGCGTTCTCATTGGCAAATCCGACGCCTTTTGCTTTTTGCAGCATCCTACGTCCTTCAAGATGTTCTTTGTTTAACGCGTGAGTATCCGTGCCAGCAATCAATGGAACACCTATGCTTTTACTCAGTTTGTAAAGATACTGATTGTAAAGCTTCTGTTCCTCAACGTTATGATGTTGAATTTCCAAAAAACATCTGTGCTTATTCTTTGCAAGGAAAGCAATAAATTTGTCCTTTATAGTATCTGTGCCGTTATGGAGAATTCCGCCGAGACAGGCAGTAGAAACCAGAATGTTGTCAGAGGTTCGGATGAGTTGATCGATAGAAATTCTCGGAGCGTAATAGAAGTGGTTGTCGCTACGATTAAAGGATTCGCTTGACAACTGGTTTAATTCGAGTACGCCTTTATAATTTCTTGCATATAAGCATACATGGTAGTTGTCTCTTATCTTTTCGCCGAGCGTTTCTGTTACATAAAATTCTTCGCCGTGGATGTATTTCATACCAGCAGCTTCAATGTGTCGTTTTTTATTTACCCAAGAAAAAACACTTCCATGTTCGGTAAAAGCCATCGCTTTCATTCCGCATTCTTTTGCTTTGGCAATATAATCGTCGTACTTTGTAATCGAATCAACGTTTGTGACACCGTTTGAAAGATCACTATGAAAATGCATATATGTAAAATAATCCCTAATTGTTCTCACTCTCCTCTTTCGCATAGCAACAACTATTCCGATATCCGCATAGCACACTGCACATCATATAGCTATTTACCGCCTCAAAATTTTCGTCCGAATAAATGCGATCAATAAGGTTTGATGCCCACTGCAGAGTCCTATCAAAATCTTCTTTTACGAACGGAATATTCGTAACCTGCAAATCGAAGAAATGGTTCCATACAATTCTCGACGGATATTTCCCATACTCATCAAAAACCGCCTTTGAGTACAAATACATCTGTTTTGAATAAGCATTAAAACTTTCCAAATTCTTTTTCAATGGCGATCCATCTTTTTTCAAAAAATGATCGAGAGATTTATGGTCAACAATTATAATTTCTTCTGTAGACTTATTTCTTAGCAGTAGATCGATATATCCAATAAAATTTCGTTTTCCCAACGAAAAATTAACCTTCTTTTCCACCCCAAGGATTTCATAATTTTCCAGTTCACTCAAGTCAAGTCCTGCTAAAAAATCAATCGCCTGCCCATATTTTTTCTCAACTGTAGATTGTTTTGCACTGTAAACTACATTGTTCGAATAATTTTCGATAAAATAGTTGATAGCGTCGTTCAGATTTAGTTTTCCGCTAAATATTTTTTCCAAAATTTCATGAACGTAACCGCCAATATCAGAATAAAAATTTCCTTCGTTAATTTCCGTGTTGTCAATTTTTTTCAGGTAAAATGCATACGGGCATTGTTCGTATTGATGCAACGTAGAAAACGACCAAACTATATTATCTAGCTCGTTTTTATAGACCATGCCATCACCTCACTCTCCTCTTATTTTGGTAAAGCCTTTCAAATACCTGTAGTCCTTTATCTGCTGGACTATTTTTTCCTTCTGTACCTCCGAGCAAATTATCAGGATCTTCAATTACATACACATTCGTAAAACGCTTTAATGTTCTGATTGTTCCTAATGCGTCCTTCGACAGATAAGACACATCGCTGTCGTAAGCAAACGTAATGTCAACCTTTAATCTGATCAACAGCCGAATCTGTTCCGGCGTCAACGTATGCTTTTCCGCAGAACCGCAATTTTTGTAACTCCATCCATAACATTTCATCACGCTTTTTAAGCTTTCAAAAAGGATGATTTCGTTACGCTCTTTTATGTAGGGAAGCGTAATATTTAAACCTTGAACATAATCCATCGTCCCAATTGGATAATAGTTGATATATTTCATCAGTCCCATTTCTTTGTAATCTTTAAAGCGAGTTCTCCCCTTGACATTTATTAGGTTTCCGTCTATGTCGCGAACTGGATAGACAATCCTATTGCTTCTGTGATCTATGCGGATGTCGAACAAATCAATTTCTCTCTGCCTAATTCCTTCTTGCATCCATTCTTGAACCGGTTCTTTTGAGTATTTTTCATATTCACTCTCGTCCAATATTCGATGCTCCACGGGGGCATTTCTGCTCTTCAACTTTCTGACCGTTTTTAAAAAGCGCACCGTCGGTGAATAACACATGGTAGACAAATCGGTTTTCGCAAGTTCACATGTTTTCCGAACGGCCTCATCAAAATTTAGCCCTTCATAATCCTGCAAATACTGGATAATTCCACCGCCTCTTCCGCAGGAGAAGCAGTAAAAAGAATTTTTCTCCGGCGTTATTGAGAATGATGGAGTTTTATCGATGTGCTTAGAGCATCTACAGAAGTAATCCTTTCCTTTTTTCTCCAATTCGGTTGTCCGCCCGATGTACTCCGCTAGATCAACCTTTTCTGATATAGAACGCAAAAAGTCCTCATCGTACTCCAATCGTTCTCACCTCTCTCAGTCAAATTCGTTCGTAGAATCGTGCTGTTCCGCCTGTGAAATCATCATCTTATTTCCATCGAAAATGAAATCCAAATAAGCATTTTCATCATCTTCCGGCATCTGTTCTCCGAGTCGATTGATGTAAATCTTCATGCCAGCATTGCCGCACTGCAATCCGTCGTTCGCAATTTGCTCTTGTGTTTTTAGAAACCATTTAATGCCAACAGATAGATATCTATTGATCTTCATGGAATCTCCGACCTCTCCAGCTCTATTGAGCTGTGCTGCAGTCAGTACGGACATATTCAGCTCACCAGCGATTTTGTTTTTAAGGAAATCACATCTCGCACCCAAAATATTGTAGTTATCACTGGCGGATGTCGCATTGCTTTTAAGATAGTCATCGATTACGAATTTCAGGCCCATCTTATATTTCAGAATTTTGCAAATGGAATACAATTCTTCATCGGACAGATCTGGACGATAAATATGCACGAAAGGCTGTGTTTTCATCCAAGCGTTTGCACGCTCAATGGCTTCACCTTCTTCGACGCTATATTTACCATTCTTAATTCTCTTAACGTCAACTCCCGTCAACGACGCAAGACATCTTTCATAAAAAATTCTGTCAGACATCTCACGATCCACATATAAAGTCGGAATACCGTTCTGCACTTTATGAAGTGCTTCCAGCATCAGTAAAACAGATTTCCCCTGTTTGTATTTCGCCTGAATAACAACTAGCTCTGTCGGCTCATATGTGAACCAATTACTTAATATTGGAAACATAGATGGAATACCATAGATTCCGGAATCAGTTCTTCTGTCGCAAATTTCCTGCCATAAATCCTGCGCTTCATCGCCAAGAAGTTTAATATCTTCGGAAACGATATATTTTTCATCCAACTTAGAAAGTACATCGTTTTTCTTTTTGCTTAATTCTCCTAGAGAAATCGTTTTGTCCTGACAGAATCTTTGAATTTCGGAAATGCTCTTGATCATATCGCGCTTATAAGATAGCGTTACCACTGTTTGTGCTAATAGCTTGTATTCTTCCAAGGTATGACGCGCCGTTTCAGAACATAAATCTATGTATTCTTGAATGGATGGCAAATTATATTTTTCGATTGTTTTTTGCACCGCTTTGTTACTTGATAACATACTAGAAATGTTGAAAGCATCGATATTATCAATGCCTTTTTTATATAACTCGCTAATTGCCCAATAAATACACCCATTGTCCTGATTATAAAAATAGCCTGGCTTTAAATAGTCGGTGTGCAAAATAAATTCAGGATGATATACAAGAGTTGAAATAACTCCGCTTTCAGCCTGATTATCAGCTAATTCCATTACATCCAAATCAAGTCCTCCTAACTAAATAAATCTTCAATTCCTTTTTCTTTCGTTGGCACCGCTTTAAACGTTGGTAACACAGACGGTTTTGCTTCAAACTTCACCTGTTTAATGCTGCTCAACTGCTGTTTTTTCCATGCATTTTTAATCCTGTAATCGTCAATGAGATAATGCAGACCCTGCGGATAATTGATTGTGCGCCTTGTGTTGATTGCATATTTCAGCGCAAATAGTAGATAGTTAGAATCGACATGCTTTTTAAAAATGATATCATTTACCACTCTAATCAGCTGTGGCATTACGACCGTATTACTAATTTTTTCGTAATATAGCCGTTTGATTTCTTCGATGTTGTTGTAAGTTTCAGCGCAGTCTTTATGGAAGTACCTGTTTCTTATCTTGACAGCTTCGTCCTGCGAAATCTCGCAGGACTCATGCTGGCAGTGGCAAAAACCGCACTTATAAACCTTTGCTTTTGCCATGATTATTCTCCTTAATCGAAAGGAAGTTCATCCGCTGCGTCGTCCGGTACAGACACAAAATCGTTTGGCGCAGTAGGCTTTGGAGCTGCGGGCTTCGATCCTCCGTCCGGGTTGTCCTCAAAGTTGAACACAACGTAATTGGTATAAGTTGTATTCTTATCCTTGTCGTACTTATTGGTTACATCGCAAGAACCAATTTTAACGTTCCGGCTAATATCCATCGTTGCAATCTGCTGATGCGCTGTTCCTACCAGACGAACAAAGTTGTTCTGCCATTCCGTGTCGTATACGCCGGTATCCTTGTTCTTTCTGGAGATGGACATCTGCGCAACATGATAGTTGCCCTTGTCCTCAATTTTCCAAATTTTTGCATAAGCTCCCTGTCTAAATCCCATAGTCAAATTCTCCTTTTCGTTGTTTATTTTTTAGGCGATTTTTCTTAACGCCATAAGTTTCTTTTTGAGTGTTTCAAGCACATCATTGTCACTGCAAAGTTTCGGATTACCATTTTCTTCCGGCAGCGCTTCTTTACAGATCTCAGCCACCTTTGCTTTAGTCTTATCGGAAAGCGCCGATCTCTTTGTGATAAGCTCCATGCACTCAGTTTGCAGTTTTTCTAATTCCTTAAGTTCAAGAGGTAAATCCTCTCCCTCGTAGATATAGAGTCCCAGTCCATGTCTTGCACACGCCTTCGTAAGAGATCTCTGGATGGCTTTATTGGCATCTACGGATGTAATTTTCTTTGCTTCCAGAGATTTGTTTTTGAAATCCATAACCGGCAGCTCTTCAATATGTTCAATCCCGTTGATGGTTACACCCGTTTTTACCCATCCAGTAAAACAATCATCAAACCAAGGTCTAAGCACTTCTCTGGTAACTACAACATTTTCACTGATACGCTCTTCAATTTTGATTAGCTGCTCGTAAATTTTATATGTGGCACTCGGATATCTCCTTTTTACCTCACTCCAAGCTGCTGCCCAAGACAAAAAAGATAATCCGTTTTTTGTTTTCGTTTTATTTCGAACATCTACATCATATAGAACAATAAAATAATTTTCTTCCATGTAATTCTCCTTTTTTTTACTTGAACGGAAGTTCTCCTTTTTCTTTAGATCCATAAATTTTAATTCCGTCGCTATCTTTTATTCTCACAACGGGCACACCTTTGTAAATTGAAAGTGGATCATCTAAACCTCTAAGTCTGTGCAAAATGTCTAGCGCCCTAAATTCATTTTTGCCCAAACCAATAGCTTCTGGCTCATAGCAAAAATTATCTAGCTTTCTTCTAAGCGCAATTTCTACTTGATCCGCATATCTTAACAATGGCATGATGGCATCTACCATCAGATATCCCCAATCATTTTTTCCGCATAGATGAAACACTCCATCATCCGTATGTATGTCCATGTCGATACAGGCGTCATTGTAATAGCCGCCATACGGTTTTAGCATGTCTTCTGATCTTTCAAAAGTAACTTTATTTACTTTCATTCCAAATTCTGCCGTCATTGATTCTCCTTTCTTTTTTTTTGCTTTTTATTTAAACGCCCATTTGAGCGGAACATAGAGTTAAATCTATAAGATAAATTCTATGTAAACGGTGATTTTGGGTGCAAAAACCCAAGGGTATGCCGTGCCACCCTTTCTCACACTGTTTAATTCTCGATTTTGAAATTTACTGGCTGATTAGCCATTGAATTAGTTGATTTCAGATTGCAAAATTTCTACTTTACGTTAGACTTCTGTTTTCATGCAATCCAAACAGATTTTCATATTGTGAGTCAGCTTCCCGTTGTGAAAGTTTACGAGGTCAACCTAAAACATAGATTTTTTCATCTTTGCTTTATATGCATTTCTTGCATTAAGGAGATTTTCATTTGTCATTGCTCCAGTCTCAAATTCATTCTCATCCTCATCGGCATTTGCACAAAAATAAAACTTCTCCTCGTAGGTTACTTCCTCACCTTTTAAGATTGTGGTTGTAGTTCTTTTCCTCTCTTCAATTTCATGTGTTTTACCGCATAACGGGCAAGACATGTAAATAATTTTTCTAATCAATATACTGTTTCCCCATTGTCTTATCTCCTTAATGGCGCTTTCGTTTATCCATTCTCAATTTGCTCGTATTTTTCTTAAACCAATTTGTAAGTATTATTTTTTATTTCATCAATAACTCTCATTATAGCAGCGTCGCCCATTTCCTTATTCCAGATTTCGCCGTATCTGACTTTTGCGAAAAAAGAAACGTAATTAGAAATATTATTCCTTACATCATCGTAAAACTCTTCGTCTTCCTCATCTCCAAAGACGGCACGACACGAATTAACAATTGCTATAGATAAAATGTCTTTTGCAAGCTTAATTAAACCATCTTTTTCTTTTATTAAATCGTTCAAATTGTCATCATTCGTTTTTAATGTCGATTTTTCTGGAACCGAGAAAAAGTACAACTGTTTCAAATCTTGCTCCTTAATATCCTCGATATGTATGCCATAATATTCTAATGATAAAATTATCTCCAGGGTTTCTTTTAACAAGTTTATATTTACATTATTTTCTTCCATTTTTTTCACCTTTTACTCGCAGATTATAGTTTCTCGTTCAAAACTTCTTTAGGGCAACAAATAATCCTTTTATTTGCCCTCTGCGCCTTTCGTATTGTAGACCAAACACCGCCTGACTTGTTTTTATCCCAAATAGCTAGAAGCACATCACAACAGTCAACCATATACTGATCTCTAACATTGTCACATCCCTTATAAAACTCATCAGACAATTCAATCCATTCATCTGCGCGCGCTTTAATTTCTTCGTAATAAGGATGCGTAGAATTATAATTTCTGCACGGAAGAACGCAATGCAAACGTATATTCTTTTCTGTTTTCATTTGAGCTACAATGCAGCCAAGTTTGATATCGCATCCCGAAGCCATTCCACAATAAATGTCTGCGACTTCTTCGGAATTGATAAGTTCTTCCAAGATTGCCTTTAGCCAATTCGTAATATTATCCCATCTGCTACTTTTTTCGTCTTCTGGCAAACCCAGTCTCTGACACCTATGACCTGTTAATGCAATTTTCATAAATTAAAGCCCCGTCTGGTGTGTTTCAAAATTCACGTTTCCAACACCAACCACACTTAGCGAATCGTCTTCCCATTTATCACCTTTTTTGTACCATTCACTATCATCTTCATATACTCCTTCTGTATGAATAACCTTCATTTCAATATCGCCATCGAAATCTTTGATAAGTGTTGTAGTCCACGGACACTCTTCCCATAGTTTAAATTTAGGGTTATATGCCAACACCTCGTCGAGCAAGAACACTGCTACCATACCTGCATCGGCGCAAAATTTTCCAAGAACTTTTCCGGTGTCAGAATTATACGTTGTACAAGACCAATCCCCATAAATGGTATCCCGGCATAAATAATGCTTAATACCTAAATTCTCCATTCGTCCTCCATACATGCACTTATCCCAGTCAGAATCATTATCATCTTCGATAATATAACAAGGATCTGTAATAACAATATCTCCTTTAAATTTCATTCTGCGTCTCCTTTCTCCAATTTCCACGAAAGATTACTTTCATTTTTGCAACTCAATGCCTTCTTGATCCGCTCTATCTTCCAAGGCCGCCATATAATCAAGCATAATTTTTAACTGGGTAAAAAGAGTTTTCTTTGAACACGTAGGGACAAAATGAAGTTTTCCACTTTCCCACTCGTTAAGCATCTTCTGCAAACTATTCACACGAATCTTCAACTGATAATATTCCGCCTTGAATCGTTCTCTATAGTCTCCACTGTTCATCATTTCCACGGTATCTTTTAATTCCATATTTCCCTCCATATTACACGTATAACTGAAATTTTCGTCCGATTTGATCGATAACTTCGCTGTTCATTGGTCGAAATCCAATACAAGTTAGAGTTCGACCATCTTCTTCCGGTTCCAATTCTGTATGACAATTATCGCGAATCAGCCAGAAATCCTTTCCTTCGGAAAATCCGAGTTCTTCTGCCATTGTTTTTGTTTCCAAAATCTTTTTCTTATTCTTTGCCTGAAGAACACATTTTGTAAATTCTCCCTCGATCCAATTATGTAAAATTCCTTCGTCAATCCATCCGTCAACATGTCCATCCAGATCAGCATTGTCTCTTATAAACCAGCTAAGAAACGCCATAGATGCATGGCTAACTTGCGCTGCCATCTTGCCATGAGACATATTTAGATCCTTTCGAACAATAATGATCTGCTTATACATTTATTCTCCCCCAATCTGATAGTATATAGCGATGGGGGTCGTTATCAGAATTGAGTTTAACCAATTTCATATCTATTCTCCTAAACGTGTTCGAAATCGATATGAATTTCCGGATCTTCGGTAAACTTAGCAAGCGTTCCTTTATAGTAGAACACCCTGTCGCTTTCAATTATTTTTTCGCCCAATAAATATCTCATTACAAATGGAGCCATATGATCATTCAAACATTTAAGCTTAATATCATATTCTCCACTATCATTGTAAATCTTTTTACAATAACCATCTGTTCCTTCAATCCTATGCAACGAAAATAGCTCAACATTAAATGTTGTATTTAAGCATGAATTCAAAAAATCCGCTATAAAATTTCTAATGGTTTTTAAATCACACGGTTTACCTGAAGTTGTTATCTCATAGACGATTTCATCATTCGAAAAAGATGCAATTCTGCTGTATTTGTCCACCACATTACATAAGCAAGATATAACTTGATCCATAAGGTACTTTTCAAACGTAATATGTCTTTTTGGATTACAGTTTCCAAGAATAACCTGGCGGATATACTTGCTGTTCACAATATGCTCATTCTGAGTAAATTTGCCAATAAACTCTTCCCATGTATTTGCGCCACCAAAGATATTTCCATCGTAAAACTGTAAAGATGAAAAATTTGCTTTTTTCATGTCAACGCTAATAAACATTCTTCCATCATTAGTCGGCTTATAGATGTCGTTTTCTGGAAGATTTTTGTGATTTAAAGAGAATTTTCCCATATCTTCTGCATTGAATCTCTGATAAGCTTCTGTGTTTTTAATGCTATTGATCGCTGCATCTTTTATACGATTGTATTCCTCGAAATAGTCCTGCTCAGATTTGTATTTTTGCAACTCTCTTGTAAATATTCTCCACTTATCAAGCGTTCCATAAAATCTGTCATAAAGTTCCAACCTGTCTTCAAAATATGGTTCCTGATAAATTTTAATTGGAATATTGCAATCCTTGCAAAAACGTTCTTTTGCTTTGTTAGATACTTCCATTAGACGTCTCCCTTTACAATCCTTTCATTTACAGACATTCTGAAATCGCTAATTCTCTTATAATCCGGCTTTTCAGGCAACGAAGTATTATTTTTTGCATACTCAAATCTTTTTTCGTATTCATTTAAAAGATCGTAAAATTCCGGAATCGGCTGCCTGTTTTCATCTAAATATTCTCCGTTTCGAATACTCATAAGCAAATCACGTTCTTTTTCTCGGTATGTGACAATTTCTTCTTTTTCAAGGATATCGATGCACATCATGTATAAACGAATAAGATGGGCCATATGCTTTCCTAATTTATCATGAGCGACCGCCTTTTCATTTCTTCTTCCAAACTTGTTGTAGCTGCTAACAATAGTTTTCATTTCGTTCCACATACCTGCCCAATCTCTCAGCGGATAATGGTTTAACCTTACATCCATGAAAATCTCACTATCGTATCCTTCCTGCGCAGATTTATCGATATATAATTTCAGATCATTATCATCATCAAAAGGATAATACCTGTTTTTAAATTCATATCTGGCATTGTCAATACTTTTTAGGATGTATGATTCGTTTTCTGCCTGACTGACCAATCTTGCGGCCTTGTTGGACATTCTTCGCAACTGCGATGACGCATAACCTCCGAAAGTATGAACGCAGATTTGCGAAAGAAAAATTTTTCTGTTATCTAGCAATTCTTTCCCGATTTCCGATAAGTAAAAGTAATGCTGAGGCAAACATCCCAACTGTTCAATTGTGTTTGGATTGTTTGATGTCAACAACTGAATCATTTTATTGAAAGAGTAAACCGTCGTATCAGTATCGACATCCACCACTTGCTCAAAATCTGCGCCCAACAGAATGTCTGACTTGCTGTTCAGAGAAATTCCTCTTACATCCACATCGGAGTCTTCTTTGTCCATGCCGTAAGCATGACTTCCTCCGAGAGTCAAGAGGATAATATTGCTTCCAAGATTCTCATTTGTTCTCAAAAAGTCGTATTCTGCTGACTTCAATTTTTCTTTAATCTGTTCAATAGTCATTTTTTAACCCTCGAAAAATAATCATTTTATGTAACTCTTTTGCATCCAGAAGAAATTCTTGCTAGTGATGTTTTTTAATCTTCGCCTACATGAATCAGTTTATCAATATATTCTCTACCTTCGCCCTTGAAGATTGGAATTTCTGTATCAATAACCCATTCTGTTCTATATTCAATAGCTCTGACTTCACCATTATATCCAATTGATTTATTTTCAATTTCCTTTTTTACACAGCAACTTCCTCTCTTCTGATAAGTCGGCAAATCGTTCCAGTTTATATTCTTCTGAGTCAGCAGCATATTCTGAACATCATTACATGACTTATTCTGCAATTCATTATGAGAAAAATTTGCTTGTCCAACCATCTGAATAGAATTGCGGGTGGCATCAAGCTGTCTCCAGTAAATGAGATTTGCCACCTCTTCTTTTGGAATATTGAAACAGCGTGCATCAAACATTGCACCTTTATCAAATGCTTTTCTGTATATATCTAATTGCTCGCTAGCATTTTCATAATCTCCATAATATTGTCCCAGATAACCAGTAACAGCTTTAGATTCACTATATATATCTGTATTCTTCTTAAAAGCTTTATTGAATGCCATCGTAGCCATACTTGCTGTAATACTGCAAATTTTTTGTACTTCATAATCAAAAAATGCCGCAGATGTAAGCTTTTTATAATCAACTAAAATCAGAGTGATTTCATCAGACTGTGTATAACCCAGAACGCAGCCTTGAATATTCTCGCACAAATATTTCATTGTCTCCTGCATCGTTTTGATTAAAACATCATCAAACGGCACATTAAACCCTCTTGTAAATGTATGAAAAGATCTTCCATCTACTCTAATGGCAACAGGCGTTCTGCGCATTAGCTTGGATTTTGGAATTTCCTCATAAAATGTCTTCATTCTAATACCTAAGTCATCATGAACTGGCATATTTTCTCCTTTTTAACCCTTTGAAATGTTCGTTTCATTGCTATTATACATGTCGATTTTGCAGGTATTTGTTGCATTATAGACATGCTTTTTTATCACAACCAAGATTTTTCTTATTTTTACCCATAATTCATTTATTTCACGACTTATCGTTATACATGGTTACTTTGAAATCGTCTTTTACTGTAATATTTACTTCTCTCTGAAACTTTCCATCTTTGTCAAACAACGATAGATAATAATGATTTCCACGCTGTTCCAAAACGATATCATCATTTTCGAACAGTTGATGTCTTTTTTCTTTTTCAATCATCTCCAACGTTCCCTCCTTTAATACTAATGCTTGCAGGAAATAACAACGCCCATAAACACCATGCCGATCCCGTATATTTAATCGCGAAACCAATGGCTACAGATGTGGCGATCCAAGCAGTTCCGTAAGCAATTGCCGTTGAAATCTTCATTTACTTATTCTCCAATCGTAGATTCACTTAGACAAAATATCAAAGGCGTCTCCAATCATTAGTCCGACAAAATGAAATGAATATATTGTCCTTCGTGATCTTTTAATTCTTGTACCAGATCATGCCCACCAATTTTCAAGTCGCTCACGATAAACCCGGTAATAGTCCATTCTGAATATCCGATGTAATACCCATGTGTAATTAGCTCTCCTGTCAACATGTAGCTCTCAAAATTCGTCTGCGCCTCTTCTAACGTACATTGCTCGTCTGAAAACCAGCATTGCAAATGAGCATTGTGAATAACAGTCATTTTCTTTCCTAAACCATCGTCAATATATACATAATTGAAATATTCCATAATTAATTCCGAGATCGATTTGCCGGTTAAGCCGCGCATTCTGCTCAACCGAACATTCTCATCTTCGTCGTAGGTGATCCACCCTTGCAAAATAAGCTCCATTTCAACAATACTCCCACCAAAAATCATAAACTCGTCTATACATGTTCCCGTTATGCAATTCGCCATTATAACCTCTAACCTTTTTACTGACTCGCCGCTTTATATAACTGCTCCTTTGTCCGCGATACAGACGCTTATAATAAGGCTTCGGATTCTCCGCATAAGTTCGACCTACTCTTACAAAATCCTTATACATAACCGGTTGCGGATATCCTCTTGATATCTCGTGCACGCGTTTCAGATGACTCTGATACTTTAATCGTTTCTCATATCTATTTATTCTCGCTTTTCTCTGTGAAGTTCTGCGATCTGATTTACGCTCAAGATAACAATCTTCACATCCACCAGTCAGATACGGGACCGAATTAGTCTTTTCGCACCAAACCGCGTTCCTGTCGGATTCCTCAAAAATTGCATAAGGACAAAATTCGCATCCCATAACACACCTCAATGTATTCTTATAATTTGTTCATAAATGCAGATATCTGATTCGTTTACGGCGTGATTAACATGCATATGCCCAAACAAGTGCTTAGTAAAATAAATCTTAGACTTCACATTGTCCAGGTACTCTGTCAGGATATCTGTTTCATATTTTCCGTGCCCCATAAGAATCAGATCGGTTGTTGACGGACTGTGCGTGATAATACAATCCACATCATTCCCATTCTTTTCTAGCATTTCCAGACCATGTTGCATCTCTTCTTCTGTTGGCAACTCTTCCGGCCACCATGTAAACCCTTTTATTCGGTACATTCTCTTGCCGCATTTCTCCAATTTCTTAGCCTTATCGCGCCAATCAGGATCGTCATAATCAAGAATCCCGTCCTGAACATCATGACTTCTAGCGCCTCCAAAAGCGAAGAACTTATATCCTTCAATTGTAAAAACTTCTCCACGCATTAAATGCAGCACATGTGGACGAACTACGTGAACCTTGCCGCCGTTCCATTCTTTTACTGGATATTCAGCCAACTCAACATGATTCTCGTGATTCCCGTCTACAAAAACTGTTGTAAATGGCTTATTTTCCAGCCAATCCAACCACCATTTTTCGGTTCCACTTTCTTTATCGCGGGTCCATACGAGTCCAAAATCTCCGAGAATAATCACAACATTTTCGTTTTTATTCCCCGAAAAACTTTTCTGTTCATAGAAATTGTCCGTGCTTAATCGACTTGGATCTCCATGAATATCACCTGTCACAAAAATAGCCATTTTCTTTCCTCTGTTTCTTTAAAAGGTTTTAACACCTCCAATTCGTTCCATTTCGACATCAAGTTTTTATATAAACCATCCTTGTGACCTCTCCACGCATATGCACGAATCAATGTATGATTACAAAATAAACGCCCACGACAATAACATACCGCATAATCTTCACTTTTCAGTTTCACATATGGTTTCTTGCCACAAAGCGGGCAGTTCGAAAATTTTTCGTCTCGCGTTCTTCTATTCATTACGTACCTCCGTAAAAATTATTGCATCTCCTCATAACGTTTCAGCATTTTCGCATACTCAGGATCTTTGCTTGCATAATATTCATCGTCCAGCTTCTTCTGGATTTCTCCTCTACGCTTGGTCATCTCTTTTTTCAGTGATTCTTTTTCTTTTCGCATCGCCACACGCCGGTCATACGCCGTTGTGTCCACTCTGCCGATAACTTCCGCTGTGATACTAAGACTGGTATTTTCGGCGGCTTCCTCTGCCGTCAGGATGTCTATAATTACGCTTGGTCTGGAGTTTCCGCTAACAACAACCATGTCTCCAATCCTATAATATGTACCGTCGTCGTAAAGTGCAAAGTAATACGGATAAGATGCGCCGAATTTAAGCACTGCAACTCTTGAAAAACCTTCTAATTTTGTTTTTGCCATAATAAAATTCTCCTCTCATCTCAACTCGATCAAATAACGTATCGTACACTGTTCTTCTTTGTAGACGATAATTTCATCGTTTCTCAACATACTGCCTTCGTGCGCGTGCAAACAATTTGCGCCTGGACACGCCTGCTGCAATTTCTGATAATCGAAATCGTAATACTTCCGATCGAATGAATACACGTCATATGGTTTGCCATACGCAACCTCCATCAGTGCCATAAATCCAAATTTCGAATTTCCCCTAACCCAATAACTTCCGTCTAGGCTTGTATACCCCAAAGATTTTCTTGCTTTTGGCGCATAATAAATGCCGTATCCAAACATTTTTCCCGTAATTACCGCATTCGTCGGTTTCAGAGCTAACCCACTGTTAATGATCGACCACCAATTCTCATTCCGGCTTCCATGAAACAGCAGTTTCGTATTCGTGATATGATTTTCTCGAACGAAATCATCATATCTTTTCTGTGTCTGGACGTTTTTGACACGCCATGCCTGATAAAATCTGTCTGAACAGGAACCAAGTGCGTCCTTGATAACCGCAATATCTTTCGTGCTGCACTCTTCAAAAACAAGCCCTAACTGCTCTAAGATAGTATTCTCGTTTTGGATATCATCCTTTTCGGAATTTTCGTCTATCATCTGTTTCTGGACAACCTGTCCTTTCATGACATCCAGCAAGTCCTGTTCTTTTTGAATAATTCTGGAGAAATCATCTGATTTTTCAGCAAGATAATCTTTGACATTTCCCATTTTTCGCGGGATAACAGTAAAGAGTTTTAGAAGTGTCTCATTGAATGTATCGACGTCTTTCGCGTCAATCAGGCTGGTCAAGACGTCCTGCGCCTCATCAACCATTGCGTGCGTTACTTTGTTGGAGGAAATTGTGTAATTGTCACTGATTGCTTTTCTTGCCATCGCCTGCAAACGTTCCACAATTTCAGCTATTGCTTTATTTTCTATTTCTCGATATTCAGATTTCTTAGGCTTTTCAACCTTAATTAAATCTTCTACAAGATCACTTTGGTCTACATAACCTTTTCTGATTTTCTCATTGTATTTCGAATTCCACTGACTCATGGGATATTCCCTTCTCTGTGGACTGCTTCCTACTCTTCCATATTCAGCAGTCCAACTATCTCCGCGTGGAATTTGTTTGTAATACTTATTATTGTTTGCGGACGCCGTGACCATAACCAAATATCTCGGTTTAATCTCTTCCATATAGACCCCTACAGACTGCAAACAAGAAATTTTACATTCGTTTCATCAAACACATCTTCGATTAGTTCCTTAACCTTGTCCCATTCGAGTCGATCCAGGCCACATCCAATATAAGGAATTGCAACCTTGTCGATGTCCCACTCTTCGCACTGCTCCTTCATATCAACCAGAGCCTTAAATAAATCGTCATATGTAGGTTTCTGATAGCATTTCGGTTTTGTCACCAGATTAAATACGTTGTCCACCAGCAGAGCTTTTCCGACGTTGGCGAATTTTTCTCCTGATGCAATTGGATACTGACTATGTAATTTGTAGCGCATGTTATAATTCTCTACAAAACTTAAAGCAATTCCCGCTCCAAGCGCATAGTCTCCGCTGATACAATGGGCAAGATAATAGCCCTGCGGAACCGTAAATAAATCTCTTTTTTCTTCTCTAATTTCCATATGTTCTTCTCCTTCCGTGTGCACGTTTGCACAAATTATTAAACTGGGCTAGTTGGATTCGAACCAACAAAAACAGGAATCAAAATCCTGCGCCTTACCGTTTGGCGATAGCCCATTGTTGGCGGCACAATGACCGCCCTTTTACATTATTCTCCCATATTTACAATAGGAGTATTGCTTCCCTGAACCTGCGGAAGTTCACCATTCCACTGTTCATACTTAATTTTCTCGATCAGTTCAGGCGTAAGAGAATCTGCAATCTTCTTATTTGCTTCTGCTTCTGCTTCTGCCGCAATTTTCTTTGCTTCAGCTTCGCCCTCTGCCTTAATTTTCGCCTGCTCTGCCTGAATCTGAGCTGTTTCTTTGTTTTTCTCAGCTTCGATCAGTGCAACCTGTTTATCCTTTTCGGCCTGAATTTTTGCAGTTTGAGCCTCAATATTCGCAAGTTCCAGCTCCTGCTGTGCTGTTACCTTCTTCTGGATGGACGCTGCTGTTTCATCATCGACCGCTATGTCGGTAAAATTAACAGTGTCAATCACAATTCCATAAGGTAAAAACTTTTCTTTTAAATATGTATCGAGTTCTGCGTTGATTTCTGTACGTTTATCGCCAAAAATATCTGTTACCGGATACTTTGCAGACACTTCCTGAGTCCATGCAATAACCTTTGGCTTGATAAATGTGTCTTTAATAGCTTCGCCAGATCTTCCTTTGAAAAGAATAAATGTATCGGCTACTCTTTCAGAGTCAAACTTGTAAGAAAATTCCAGATTAACTCGCACTGTTTTTCCGTCAGAAGTCGGAATGCTAAAGCTTTCATCTTTCTTGGAATCGCCCTTATCCTCAGAAGTTAAATAAGACTGCTCGATGCCGATGGAATAAATCGTAACCTTTTTGGTAGGCGCTACAAAATGCCATCCCTGACTTAATGTTTTGTCCGAAATACCTGTTGAAAAATTATACACAACACCAACGTATCCGGCTGGAACCTTTTTAAAGCTTAAAAAACAAATTACCAAAGCGATTACAATTATCACGCCTAAGAACACTGCGCCAACTTTACCTGTCTTCATCCATTTTCTCCTTTTTACATTCATCCTTATTCATTTCCTCCATCGCATCTTTTCCAATTCTTGAAATAAATTTTCCAAGCGGAAAGAAAATAAACGAGAGAAGGAACCATAATACGATTGCGCCAATCACAACCAAAAATACTAATACTGGATTCATTCATTTACCTCTTTTTCTTCTGGCCGACTTCTCGTATCGACATTAATTGATTTGTTGGAAGCAATTGCGCATACTACGCCTAAACAGAACAATCCAAATCCGATAAGTACTGCTCCAATTCCATATTTACTCAGAGCAAGAACTCCTATTCCAGACGAAATCGAACTGATGCGACCCAATATATCCAACTGTTTTTCCGTCATTTTAAACCGTCCTCCTTTCTGTAATCGTTACAAATCATATCCTGTCCTTCGCACCCATCTTCATATTCTGTGTTTTCGTAATAATGTTTACACATCCTGCACTTATTACAACATCTGCTATGATACTGTTTTACGAAGTCCTTCTGGATTGATCTGATTTCTTTTGTTCTTCCCATCGCTTGCACTCCTTTCAAATTGATGGAAACAGCTCATACGGGAGTCGAACCCGCAACTCGTACCACCAACGGCAGCGTGTTTCCGCTACACCAACGAGCCTACCGATTTAAACTCCTTCCATAGGAGCCAAGTCTCGCACATTCCCACTCTTGGGAAACGCTCTGCTTGTCAGTAATTAGCCTGTCTCAACCTGCTGCGCATACAGGTTTCGAATAGCGCCTAGGATGTTGCAAATGTCGCGCTATACTTCGCTATCCGGTCATCCACACCAGAAAGTTCTTACAGGCTAAATGCGGAGAGCAGGAATCGAACCTGCGGCGTTAACGTGTATAAGACGTATCCCATCACCACTTGGGTATCTCCGCTTAGAGCACTTTAGTGCCCTTTGTTACTTATTCTCGATCTCGGATTCTACTTTTTCGATGGCTTCACGAACGGCGATTTCGTTCTGAAAAAGTCCTTCTACGATCGACGCTGCATTTGTGTAATTATTATTTTTTAGCAAATCCAGTGTAATTTTTTTGTATTTTATCAAATCGACATTAGGTATTTTTTCTAAAAGCATAAACCCTCTCCCTTTTACTCACTCAATTCATCAGTTTTTTACATAACATTAGCCGTTTGTAGTGGTATATTTACGACTACTGGATGTGAACCTGCATCCACTATCCCATTAGCAAAAGCCTTTGGGAATGCCTTTTTCATTATCTGATAACTTCCATTTACGTCTGCATTAATATATTCTCCTTTCTCACTCTGAAATAATCCTCTATGGATTCTTCTATCTTTATTGTAATTTTTCTCAATTGGCTCTTCACCATCAAGAAAAGATGTACCACTTGTATAACTTTCATTTATTTTAATAAACTTAATTCCTTCATTCTCGCATTTATATTCAAGCCTTTGTACAATACTTAAATATGGAATAAATACAAATTTCTGATTAACTCTTTTGCCCATATTGGTATCTTGCTTCCAGCCTGAGTTATATCCACAAACTAAAGTATCAATATTATTGTCTTTGCAAAAATCTACAACCTTCTTTGTTGATTTTTGAATATAATCATCTACTCGATTATTCCTTTTAGTTGTAAATCTCTGCATTTCGTTTGACCAATCACTATTATGTCTCAGTTTTAATTCTGATCTCATTTCTGAAATTTTCTTATTATAATACTGATTAATTGATTTTAATGGCTTGCCATTTATTATAATTGGATTTACACCACAATTTGTTGTGATGGCCATCAAATTATCAACCCCTAAGTCAATTGCAGCAATTCTTTCTGATACTATATTCTCTGTTTCAGGAACATCTATTTCATAAACTACTTCCATAATATATTCGTTTCCTCTTGGAACGAATCTTAGCTGTATTAATTTAGAACCTTCTAGTATTTTTGTTCTAAAAATATTGTTCATAATTTTAAGAGGCTTCCAACTAAAATATATATAACCATCTACAATTTTGAATTTGATATTATCAATTCCTAATTCAAATCGTCCATCTTCTTTTGGAAGATACCTTGGCAATTTAGGTCTACCTAAATATTTGGAAGGATTTTTTGAATAGTCTTTAACAGATGAGAAAAACGATTTCCAATTCTTATCTAGTTTTCTCAAAGTTGCTTGTCCTACGTTGCTGCCAATATCCTTATACGACTCTGAATTTTTACACAAGTGAAATAATTCATTATATTTAATCCAATGGGCGTTTTCTATTAGTCCTTGCTCTTTTTGTTTTGATGTTTCTATAAATTCCTGACGGATTATGTAATTTCCATAATTATATAAATTCTTTGATTTCCAACATAGTTTATCTATAACAGGAAATAATTTATCATTCTTCTTTATTCGATGTTGTTCTACTCTACTTACTTTCATAAGTTCTCCTTAAATTAACATGACCCTAAAACCAAACTGTTCTACCTTGTACTGTGCTAACAGGTTTATTACCCTATAAATTAACATGGTTCTAAAACGAGAACGATAGACAACAGAAATAGTATTTAGGTTTATTACCATATAAATTAACATGGTTCTAAAACCTAAAATATGTATTCGTAATTTACTTGGTATTCTTGAAGTTTTAAGTTCAATGGGTGAAACCCACACCCACTATCCAATTGATTTATCTTTTGGAATACTTGCGTGGAATATTTTTATATTCCACTTTATTATTCTCTTATTTATTAGGATTCCCATAGCCGAATGGCTTAGATATGTTTAAAATTTCCGAATGAAAGATTGGAATCTCATGAGTTCTCTTTTTCGTCCATAATTGCCCCACAATTAGGACAATATTTTGATTCTAATTTCTGGTTATAGTTCAAACAAACTGAGCAATATACCCCTTTATCTACTGCAAACCAATGACCATGCTTTTTGCTGGCTTCTTTTGTATCGTTTTCTTTGGTATCCATTGGGATTGTCATCGTTCCTACTATAACATTTGCATTGAGATATTTTGATAAAACTTCTCCAAGCATTAACTCTATATTATCTACAAGTATTTCATTATTTGGGATATACGGTCTATGAAGTTCTAACCATTCATTTATAGTATAGACCTCTATGTTGTCTGATATACCCATTGTCTTTGCTGTGTCCATAAGATTATTTTTATTGCTCATTGTAGAAGTAATAATTGGCTTTCCTATTACATATGCTGTTGAAATAAGCATTGTTGTTTTGCCAGTGCCACGTCCACGATTTATAATTCTCATGTTTTCACCTCCAATCTATTATTCTCCAAATTCACAAGCATCACATGTAGAAAAATACTTGTCGTGATCTATGCAGCATTGTGGTCTGTTATCGTATTCATATTCTTCTTTCGTAAAATTTATACGAAATGGTTCACATCTACAAGTCAACATAGGCGCAATAGACATTCCGTAAATAATAGCCATTCTGCACTGACTATTATCTTTAAACACCGTAGAATCAACCATCTTATCGAATTCTTTCGAAGCAATATAATCCAATATTTTCTGTTGTAATTCAGTTGAATCAATAAGCATTTTACAATTATTCATTTAGCACCTCTTTTCAATAATCCAAGGATATGTTACTTTTATAAGAAACTATCTATAATTCATTCTTCTCTCAACTTCCTTGTCATTTTCTTCATTATTGAAATACTTATAAACAAGAGTCATAGGATAGCTTGAATCTTTTGCTCTGTCCCACATCATAAATTCCGTCCAATTAACTTCGCCTGCACCATTACACCAGCTTGGATCTTCAAATAAGCCATGGAAAACACTTTCAAATGAATGCTTTTTTCTCTGAATATTTCTGTCTCTAATAATAGTTGATTTATTGTATCCTTTTATTTCTACAAGAACATCTTCGCAGCCTACTCTTTTACAGAGTCTTACAAACCACTTCATAAATTCTCTGTAGGTTTCTTCAAATTCCCTGTCTCTTAAAGCTGCATTTACAACAAGAATGTATTCATCTTGTGTCCGTAAGCATCCTCTACTGCGGCTCTTATATCCATATTTATCTACCAAATTGTTTGTCACTTCGCCAAATTCATCGCATGAGCATAAACCGTTGTAACCGTTTTTCTGAATGATATATACATCCATATCGCCTCCAGAACCCGTTACTCTTGGCAGATGGTTTAGCACCGTTTCAAGAATGTATCTTTTTTCAGGTTGTGTTCTTCCCATAGGACAAACCGTTACTGTGCCGTTGATATAAGTCCAACTAGACATTTTTAAATACCTCCTTGTTTAACATCCTCTCTTTACAATCAAATGAAACCTGAATTTACTTTTAAATTTATTCTCCTAACTTCCTACCACAATAAGGACAATATGCAATATATTCTCTCTGATGAACAAATCCATCCTCATATTCATCCCATTCAGAAGTTTCAATATCCAAGTAATATTCATTTGTTAATGGATCTACATATATTTGATTGTCAGGCGATTCATAATTACAACGATTACACATAATTATTCTCCACTCTTAATGATTTCCTCTAATGTTCTTGGCGTATAGTTTATATAACTTTTCATACATCCGACATTCCACATATTACATGGCTTATCATATAAAGCTGTCATTTGATACTTTACTTGCTGCATCATATTATCTTCAAAACCTGTATGCACATGACCGTAGAGATGGTAACTTCCGTAGTAGTGATCCTTAAAGCAAGGAATTGGATAATGGCACAGAACTATAATCTTATCGTCGCCAATATCAAGTTCCTTGTAATCGGCAATCTCACAGAATCTACTCTGTAATTCCCTATTCTTTAATAACTTGTTATCATGATTCCCCTTGATTAGATGTATATGCCCATTCAGATTATTAAAAATCTCTATAGTTTTTGTTGTGTTGTACCACGAAATATCTCCAAGCAGGTATACATCATCATCAATTTCTACTGTATTATTCCAGTTTTTTATAATTGTCTCGTCATTCTCTTCGATTGATTTAAAAGGCCTGTTGTCAAATGCCATGCAGTTTTTATGTCCAAAATGTAAATCTGATATAAAGAAATATGAAAAAGAAATTAAAAATGCTTTAGATGACGCTAAATGTGAAGAATATTGGATAGAACATTTTAGAAGAAACAAAAAAATAAAAAGTTTATCAAGAGATGTTATTGAAGAATTGATTGATTGTATATATGTACACGAAGGAGGTAATATAACAGTAAAGTTTAAATATCAAGATGAATATGAAAGAGTATTAAATGGAATTAATAATGAAAAGGAGGGAACAATATGAAAAAATGGAATATTGCAGCATATTTAAGACTATCTTCTGATGATGGAGATAAAGCAGAATCAAATAGTATTGGTAATCAGAGAAGTATTGTTAAGCAATATATTAATAGTAATAAATTGTGTTCAAGTATAAAGTATTATATTGATGATGGATATTCTGGAACGACTTTTGACAGGCCGGATTTAAAAAAAATGGTAGACGACATAAAAAACAATAAAGTTAATTGTATTATTGTAAAGGATTTATCAAGATTAGGAAGAAACTATATTGAAGTTGGAAAATATATTGATGAAATATTTCCCTCATATAATATAAGATTTATTGCTATTAATGATAATATAGATAC
>ERZ773157.458-NODE-458-length-49245-cov-9.298170_pt1 | contig 49245 bp, 25 predicted proteins | sample MGYA00511480_ERZ773157 | MGnify/ENA primary metagenome ERZ773157 (study PRJEB29015, sample SAMEA2737863) | human gut metagenome | biome: human gut; feature: human-associated habitat; material: faeces | place: China | collected 2012 ... | reverse complement strand
TATCGAAAAAAGATACCAACTTCTCTCATAATTAGCCTTAACTTAATGCCATTGGTCAATACGGCAGGCCCATTTATTTCTTGCTCAAGCTTTGGATATGCAAAGTTTGAGTTTCTTATTAGAGTCTTTCTATCATGTATCTATTAGTTACCAAACAAATCTCCAAATCCGAACCAATCGTTGCCGGATCCGCTGTCGCTGCCGGAATTTCCGTTGTTGCCATTCTGGCTGTTGTTGCCGTTGTTGCCGATGTTACCATTGCTGCCATTCTGACCGCTGTTGCCATTGCTGCCGTTCTGACCGTTGTTACCATTCTGGCTGTTGTTGCCGGAATTGCCGCTCTGACTGTCATTGTTGGACGATTTGCCGGAACTTAAACCGTTTAATGAACTGGAACCTTGCAGTGTAACTTTCACTTTCTTTTCTTTATACGTTCCAGAATCACTTCTCTGCAAGATGATCTCTACCTGAGTTCCCTTTTTGTAGCTATTGGCTTTTTCCTGCAGACTTTCGATAGAACGGACTTCCATATTATTAATGGATGTAATGATGTCGCCTTTCTGGATGCCTGCTTTGTCTGCCGCACCATTCTTAGATACTTCTGCAACATAAACACCATTTGGCATATTGTAGGCTGCCATCTCGTCAGAAACCGTTCTTCCGCTGATTCCTAAATAGCCTTTTTCACTATCTTTGAGGTTTTCTTTATTCATCAGATCCTCAATGATCGGTTTTGCGACGGAAATCGGGATCGCATATCCAACACCTTCTACTTCAGAAGCTGCGATCTTAGCAGAGTTAATACCGATAACCTGCCCCTGCATATTGATCAAAGCACCACCACTGTTACCAGGATTGATAGCTGCATCGGTCTGAATTGCCTTGATCGTATTAGAGGAGGAAGAACTGGAGCTGCCACTCTCAGATTCTGAAATTTCACGATCTTTTGCACTAATATAACCAACCGTTACCGACTGACCATAACCAAGTGCGTTACCGATAGCAACTGCCATCTCACCAACTTTAATCTTGCTCGAATCGCCAAGATCAGCTACGCGGATCTTGTTCATCGTGCTCTCTTTGATCTTAGATGTCTGTACTGCGATAACAGCCAGATCATTGCTACTGTCTGTTCCTTTTACCGTTGCTTCGTAAATCTGCTCATCAATAAACTGTACAGAAATTGTCTTTGCACCGTCTATAACATGATTGTTGGTTGCGATCAGCAATTCTTTATCATTCTGTCCTACAATAAATCCGGAACCGGCACTGGTCGTATCCTGTCCCTGATACTGCTGTCCAAACAAGTCATAATAGTTCGCACCCTGTGAAGTGCTTGTGATAGCAACGATTGCCGGCATAGTCTGCTCCGCGATACCGGAAACGTCTGTGGTTCCTGTCTGCGTAGTCGAAGGAGAAGAAGTGCTCTGTGCTGTGCTCGCACTCTTACCGTCTGTTGTTGACTGCAATTTCGTGGTAGATGATGTTGTCGTAGGCAGGAAGCGATTCGTTACATAGCGAACGCCTTGGAAACATATTCCGGAAACAACACCAAAGATAACGGCACATGCAATGCAAAATGCAATTTTCTTTCCGGTACTTACGCTGCCCAGCTGTTTTGATTTCTTTGCTTTCGGTGGTTTTTGGTTCGGCTGTCTGAAATTCATCTGTGGACCGCCGTTCATCTGCTGTGGGCCACCGTTCATCTGTGAACCGTAACCATTCATTTGCTGTGGACCGGCTCCGCTTTGCTGCGCAGATTCATTATTTGGCTGTGCAGCTCCACCGCCATAATAATCTCCGGAGTGTGTGCTTGTGCCCTCTCCATTCTTGTAAGAGTAGCTGTAAGTACTGCTCTGCTCTGCCTGTGCGCTTGCGCCCTGCTCAGAAGCAGACTGCGCTGTCTCACTGTAAGCCGCCGCATTTTCTGTTTCTACCTGTGGTGCATCGTTGTGCTCCACCGGATTACCGTACTCACCTGTGTATCCTGAATCTGTTCTTTTGTTCTCTTCCATATCTAACCCTCCATTTCTATTTTATGTCCTCTCGGTATCTTCTCAAAACGTGTCACTCCGAGCGTACATTTTTCGTCGGTCAGATTGTCGAATGTATCTCATACGCTCTAACCATTTACAACTAAGAATCTCATGTGCTGTTCTTAGTTTCTGACTGTAAGTCTACCAGTGATTTGTGTTCTTATTGTGAAAACTTCTTTAAGAAAAAGTTAAATCCCAGTTGGATATTGCGAATAATGGAAGAAAATACTATAATACTGTGGTAGCTGATAGATTAATAAAAGCGGGAGGTTTATATTACATTGATACGAGAAAATCAACGATTATTGAATTTATTTCATATTATAATAGATGCCCTTATTATTGCAGCAGCATTCCTGCTGTCTTACGAACTGCGTTTTAACGAGCTTTGGAGTCCGTTGATCCGTCACCACATTATCAGTCCGCCCATCGGATATTATTTGCGGCTGGATCAATATCTCAACACATTGGTATTTTTGATCCCATGTTTTATCATTATATACCGTTTCTGCGGCTTATATGATCCAAAGCGAACCAACAGCAAACGTCATGAGCTTTACTGCCTGATCAAGGCAAACCTGTTTGGTATCGTATATGGTACAGCGATTTTGTACTTTATCAAACAGACTGATTACGCCCGTCTGTTTTTGACCATGTTTATTATGATCAACCTGACCGCAGATTACATTTTCCGTCTGATCGTAATGAGCATATTGAAGCTGTTGCGCAAACGCGGCAAAAACCTGAAACACATCCTATTAGTTGGATACAGCCGTATGGCAGAGGGCTATATCGACCGTCTTCGTGCTCACCCGGAATGGGGCTATTATGTACACGGTATTTTGGACGATAACAAACCGGTCGGGGAATCTTACCGAAATGTGGACGTGATCGGCAACACCAGACAACTTGCCGATCTGCTTGCTACCAACAAGTACGATGAGATTGCTATCACACTTCGCATCCAGGAGTTTTTCAAATTGGAAAAGATTGTGGCAACCTGTGAAAAATCGGGAATCCATACAAAATTTATCCCGGATTATAATCATATCATCCCGACAAAACCATATACAGAGGATCTGGATGGCATCCCTGTCATTCATGTGCGCCATGTGCCGCTTAGTTCCTCCTTTAACAATGCGATCAAGCGTATCGTTGATCTGTTTGGCGGCATTGTGGCTCTGATCATATTTGCCATTCCAATGTTACTGTTGTCTCTTATCATCAAGATCACCTCACCGGGACCGCTTATTTTTAAGCAGGTACGTGTCGGACTGCACAACCGTGAATTTGCCATGTACAAGTTCCGTTCTATGCGTGTGCAGGAAGAGTCTGCTGAGAAAAAGGCTTGGACAACGGCAAATGATCCTCGTGTTACCAGCATTGGTAAATTTATGCGTAAGACCAATTTGGATGAGCTTCCACAGATCTTTAACGTGCTGAAGGGTGATATGAGTCTCGTTGGTCCTCGACCGGAAAGACCATATTTTGTCAATAAATTTAAGGAAGAGATCCCGCGTTATATGATCAAGCATCAGGTTCGCCCGGGTATGACCGGCTGGGCACAGGTAAACGGATACCGCGGGGACACATCCATTACCAAACGTATTGAATGCGATTTATATTATGTAGAAAACTGGACACTTTTGTTGGATTTTAAAATACTGTTTTTAACATTCTTTGGACGCAACACCAACAAAAATGCCTATTAATAACAAGAGGAAGGGTTTGATAGAGGTATGGCAAAGGATTATGAAGATTACCGTCGCCGCAATGAGCGTACGCAGGAGGCAGTGCGCCGCAGACGCAACGCTGACTATGCAACACGCCGCAGCGCGGGATATTATGAGGATGAAGATTACAGCGAGCCGGTCAGACGAGCTCGTCAGACTGGTTCGACAAAAAGATCAGGTACCAACGCAAAGCGCAGACAAACTACGAGATCGGGCAACTCAACCGGCAGCCGAAGTCATAGCGGACGGTCCGGCAGTTTCATCGGCAGCCGCAGTCATAACGCACGCTCCGGCAATGTAACAGACAGCCGCAGACGAGATATGCGCTCTGTTGGTGCAGCAGGTAGACGTAATAAGAAACGCCGCCATCCGATCCGCCGTTTTTTACTATGCCTTTTACTGATCGTTGCTTTATGTGTCGGCGGCATATTTGTTTATTTGGTAAAATCACTGAATACGATTGAAAATCATCCGCTATCAGATGTGACACTTTGCGGGGAACAGGATGCAAATATCAAGAATTACACCAATATTGCCCTGTTCGGCGTGGATTCCCGTGCCAACGACCTAAGAAAGAATACACGAAGTGATTCCATTATCGTAGCAAGCATTAATAATAAAACTCACGACGTCAAGTTAGTGTCCATTTACAGGGACACTTATGTAAAGATTCATGATCATGGCTGCACTAAGGTCAACCACGCTTATGCGTATGGCGGTCCTGATCTTGCCGTCAATACACTCAACAAAAACTTTGATCTGAATATTAAAGATTTTGTCACGGTAAACTTTAGTGCTTTAACGAATGTTATTGACGAATTGGGCGGTGTTGAACTCACGATCAAAAAAGAAGAGTTAAAATGGGTAAACGCCTATGGTCACGACGTTGCGAAGATCAATGGTCAAAAATATACCAAGATCAAGCATCCCGGCAAACAGACAGTGACCGGCGTACAGGCTACCGGCTACTGCCGCGTACGCTATACAAAGGGTGGCGATTTCACCCGTGCAGAACGACAGCGAACCGTCCTTCAGGCTATTTTTGCCAAGGCAAAAAAATCGAGTCCTACTGCGCTGATCTCTGCTATGAATAAGATCTTTCCGCAGATATACACCAGCCTATCGACATCGGACATCCTGTCACTCATGAAGTACCTGCCTTTTTATGAGATTGGCGATCAACAGGGATTTCCGTACAAATTAAGCTGTCACCGCGGGCGGGACGGTATATATTATGACTTCCCAACGACACTCGTATCCAATGTAAAGAAACTGCACAAAGAACTATTTGGAACCGACAATTATGAGCCAAGTAAACTTGTGCACACGATCAGCAAAGAAACCAGCAATTAGCTTAACAGTAGTCGGTGTACAACACCAAAGGAACTTGTAATCAGCTTGACGATGATGGTTCCATAACTACTTTGGGGGATTGACTATGAAGATTCGTACCAAACTTATTATTGCCTTTTTGATCATGATCTTATTTCCATTTGGCATGAGCGTACTTTGCGTACACTTCGTGATGGAACGACAGACAACATTTCTCAAAAGCAACTACGATATTGAATCTTCGGACTACGAATTATCTCTCAATCCGATCACAATCATCTTTAATGTAACGATGAACGACTATGTCGCCCTAGTGCAGACGGCAGACCAGAATCCGGATCGCTTTTACGATACTGATTATCTCCAGAAAGCAAATGACCATTTGGCAAGCCGCGACTCGTTCCTTATTTTGAAAATAAACGGTAAAGTAACATTCACCGGCAATTCTAAGCAGCACAAAAGAATGGAAACACTCCCAGGCTTTATTAAATATGAAAAAGGTACCGACAACATTGTATATATGGATCAAGGTGCTTCAATGGTAACTAAGAAAAAAGACTTTTACTTCTCCAACGGAACACAGGGACAGCTCTTTTTGGTGACCAATTTAGCATCTCTGGCACCTCATTGGAAAAAAGCGATATTTGATCTAATCTACTCTTTCTTAGCGATCATTTTGATCACCGCGCTGCTCCTCGTGATCTGGCTCTATCGAAGTATCGCATATCCGATCAGCATACTGCGCATTGCCACGATTCAAATTGGTGCCGGTAATCTGGATTACCCGATCCATCCGATATCGTCGGATGAAATTGGTGAATTATGTCAGGAATTCGAGGAAATGCGTATCCGCTTAAAATCTATGATGGATGAACGTATTCATTACGAAGACGCCACCCGTGAAATGCTAAACAACGTATCTCATGATCTAAAGACGCCATTAACAGCGATCAAAGGGTATTCCGAAGGACTGTTGGACGGCATAGCGGGCACCGATGAAATGCAGCACAAATATCTGCATACCATTTATGCCAAAGCAAACGATATGACCTATTTGGTCGAAGAACTTTCTCTATTTGCCAAAATGGAACAGAGCAGACTTCACTATGATCTCATTCCAATCAATCTGTCCGATTACTTTACGGATTGTATGGAAGATCTTTCCCTTGATCTGCAGAGTTACGGCATGACATTGTCCATGTTTAACTCTACGCCGCCAGACACCAAGGTGATGGCAGATCCCGAGAAATTAAAACGAGTGATCTTTAACATCGTGAATAATGCTGAAAAATATATGGATCATTCACCGTCTACCCTGCACGTTATTATCACCGAAGAACCCTCTAAACCGGAGCAGCCGCCATTGTATCGACAGCTCAACAAGGACGGTTCCGAGATTGAGCCTGCATTGCCACCAGACGAATTTATACGGATCCGCATTGAGGATGAAGGCCCCGGCATTGCCGCAGCCAGTTTACCATATATATTCCAACAATTTTACCGCGCCGATGCCTCTAGAACTTCATCAACAGGTGGAAGCGGTCTGGGACTCTCCATCGTCGAGCAGATCATTTCTGCACACGGCGGTAAAGTGTGGGCTGAAAGTGTAGAAGGCGTTGGAACGAGCATTATATTTACCCTGAAAAAAGCAAAAAACACTGATTTATCCTAAGGAGGTACATTCATGAGCAATATTTTGATCATTGAAGATGACACTGCCATTGCAGAATTAGAAAAAGATTATTTAGAATTAAGCGAATTTCATGTAGAGATCGAACATGAGGGCAGTGAGGGTGCTGCCAGAGCTATCGATGAAGATTTCGACCTGATCTTACTGGATCTGATGTTACCCGGCATGGATGGTTTCGAGATCTGTAAGCTGATCCGTGAAAAGAAAAACACACCGATCATTATGGTTTCCGCCAAAAAGGAAGACATTGATAAGATTCGCGGTTTAGGTCTGGGGGCTGATGATTACATGACCAAACCGTTCAGTCCAAGCGAACTGGTAGCTCGCGTCAAAGCGCACCTGTCCCGCTACAAACGGCTCACCTCTGCCGGGCAGGAGACAAATGAAGTCATTGAGATCCGCGATCTGGTTATTGATAAAACAGCCCGCCGCGTCATTCTTGCCGGTGAAGAGAAAACATTTACCACCAAAGAGTTTGATCTCCTTACCTTTTTGGCAGAACATCCAAACCATGTTTACTCCAAAGAAGAACTCTTTAAGAAGATTTGGGAAATGGAATCTGTCGGTGACATTGCAACCGTTACCGTACACATCAAAAAAATACGCGAAAAGATCGAAGAAAACACCTCAAAGCCAAAATATATTGAAACGATCTGGGGCGTCGGATATCGTTTCCGCCTCTGATCCCTTTCGTATATTAGATATTATTTGCATCTCTAATTGCATTTCGGGGATTGGATCGCAGTTCCGTCTCTAAACCATTGTTTTATTTATGATGCAGTTTTTCTTCCAGCCGGCGCAGCCGTTTTGCGGCCTCCGGCTGTTGTTTTTCCAGACGCTTTTCCAACTTCACACGGCTAGCCTTCAATTTCTCTAAAATCTCAGGATTATCCTGTTGCAGCTGTCTGGCAATATGACGACGACGTTTTTCGATCAATTCCAGCACAACTCTGCGATTATGTTCTTCTGTCATATGCTCCGGTAATTCGTCCATATGAAGTTCCATACGACGCAGGAATTCATCCTCATCGATCGCACCAAGCGTATGCCATGTTTCCATCAACTCCTCGATTCCCTGCTCAGCCAACTGCTCGAGATCCGGCATCTGATGGATATGTTCCAACACAATATGCACACGCCGCTCAATCTCATTAACCGTATCTTCTCCAAATGCCCACGCAAATTCTTCCAAAGTATTTTCTGCTTCTGCCGGAATATTCATAATAAACTGTCGTTTCTGCTCCGGCATTGAAGTTACCGGATAAGGCTCCCTAATACCTGCATCATGTAAAGCAGCCGTAATTGTTCTGCGCACATATCCTTTTTGGATCATCTGCCCTTTACCAAGCTTTCGCAACTTAGCGTTGATCCCCTCGTGATGCTCTGTCATATAAAATGCAATGCCTCTGCCCTGCAGACTGTCTGCAAGCTGTTCCAACCGATCCGCCGCTGTAATATCAATATTTGTGACAGCTCCGGCATCGACAATGACCACCTTTGTGTCATCCGTAATACTTTGCTCAATATCATCCACAAAAATTTTGACATTTGCAAAAAATAAACTCTCACTGAACTGATACATAACAACATGATCGATCGGATACGCAAAACGATTTTTGGCGCGGTCATAAAATCCATCCCGCCCCGGAATAATCCCCAAAAAGCAACGTGGAGGATCAGTTTCACGTAGAATGACTTCTACAAAAGATAAGATAATACCAATGATAACGCCGTAAATTGTTCCAAGCATCAGTACACCAAAGAAAGCTGCCATATAAATATAAAATTCAATCCGACTCACGCGGAATAATCTCACCGCCAGATCAAATTCCACCACTTTCATCAAGGCTGATATCACGATAGCGGTAAGCACCGGCACCGGCAAATACCCTATAAATCCGGTACCAAACAGCAACACACATACCATTGTCAAACTCGCTGTGATCGAAACTAACTGCGTTTTGCCGCCATACTGGTCATTCATGGAAGTACGTGAAATACTCCCGTTGACCGGACAGCATCCAACAACGGCTGCACCAAAATTTCCGACAGCACATGCCAAGATTTCACGATTGTCTTTGATCTTATATCCATTTTGAAAAGCAAAGTTATTTTCAGACAGCAGCGTTTCTGCCATCACCACCACTGCCACGATAAGTCCTCTTCCGACGGCCTGCGTCATGTTTACTCCGCCCGGATCCGGCAGACGAAATGACGGGAGACCGTTTTTTACATCTGCAAGCATACGCACTCCATATTGCTCTATGGAAGCATATTTCGTCAAAAGCACACCCGCCACCATGACAACAACGACCATCGGAAACTTCGGCGCTATTTTACGGCTTATTACAATGATCAGCAAAGAAACACACCCCAATACTACTGACATCCCATTCACGTGATGCATAGTTTTCCATAAATGGTGCAATAGTTCCGGAAGCTCCCCTGTTCCGGAGGAAGCACCAAGTACCTTTGGTATTTGCATCAAAATGATCGTCACAGCAATGCCGCTGACAAAACCACCCATAACCGGTGTCGATATAAAATCTACCATCTTTCCGGCTTTCAATACATAAAACAGTAACAACCACAATCCGGTGCATAAGGCGATCATGGAAATATAATCGATCGCTTCCGCAGATCCAAATGCAATTCCAAGGGAGCTCACACTGGCGCCAACAATTGCTGCCGGTGCGGCATCCACGCCAAAGATAAACTGTGGCGATGTCGAAAAGCAGGCAAATAAAAGAATCGGAAGTACCGAACCATACAGCCCATAAACGGCCGGAAGGCCCGATACTTCCGCATATCCCATGGCGATCGGAATAGACACTGCCGCCATTACAACGCCCGCGATCAAATCCTTTGCCAAATAATTCTTTTTATAATTATGTAATGTAGTAAATAAACGCATAAACAATCCTCCCATCTCAGACGTCTTTGCCAGCAACCGCATCAAGGCCGCAGCAAAAGGTATCCGTTGTCTGACACGCTCACTTGTCTATCATTTTACCACATTTTTTGACGATCTGCAGGCAAAATCTATTTCTACGGATTTACTACATCGCATGACCTGCCGTCAAAACCTATTTCTACGGATTTACTACATCGCATGACCTGCTGTCAAAACCTGTTCCTGCGCCTTATTTACCGCATCACATAATTCGCCAAAATAAAACATCTCATCTTCCTGATAACAGGCCGCCAGCAATGCATCCAACTCATACATTGGGTTCCATTTACGCATACCACATGCTGCAAATGTGCTGTTGACCATGTCACGAAAAACATCTAGAGCTTCTCCCTGCTCATATCTGCTCTCTTTTTGCTCAATCGAACTTTGATATTGCTTTTGTGCAACATACAGTATCATCGGCAGAAAATCCTCGCGCTGAATGAGCTGGCATCTTCGATGATGTTCTTTGCTGAATTTCTCGACCCAGACCTTAGCCTCCAAGACCGTCTCCGCATAATAACTATCTTTCGTGTAATCTGCAATAAATCGACCGATCCATTCCGGGCAAGCCTCCTTTGACTCCATACCGGAAAGTACATTCAGCGCAATATTGGTGCGTATTTCCCGCTCTTTCTGTAAAGGAGTATTTAGCATATCCGACAAATGTTTGGACGTTAATTCCGGCAGGGGTGATTGCTTTACCTCATTTGAAAACAGTTCAATGATCGTAGAATTATACGCCTTCTTAGAATTGACCATATGATTCAATTCGTGAAGCATTTCCAATACATCATTATTTACATCTTTTTTCTTGCGTCTGGCTCCGGCGATATATTTCTCGATCAACTGATACTCCTTTTCAGATTCCGCAGAACATTTCATCCTGATCCATGTTGCAAAATCTGTCTCGCGGATCAGATTATCCAGGCTGCGTTTTGCATCCTCTCTGATCACGTCTATTATCATATATTTGTAAGTATTCAGATAGTCTAGAGTTGTCAGACTATATCCCTTGAAAAATTGGCTGTTTTCCCGCATCCACTTCATGAATGCTTCTTTGCTGCTGTTTTTATGATAGGCAAACTCCTGCATGAGCTGATTCGTACTATGCGTATGTATTAATTGCGTCTGCGTTTGGAACGATTTCTCATAGCCATCGATCATCTTAAGTGCCTGTTCATAAGAATAATGATGATCCAAACAATATAAAAAGATAACTTCTCTGTAATCATTATACTGTGCCGTCGGCTGACCAATTCCTTCCTGCAGAAAATGATTCAACCGCTGCACACTAAATCCCAAACAAAAGCTGATCATGTATGCCTGAGCTCGATTTGGCGTAGCCATACCATTGATTCCAAACCACCGGCGCATTGTTGGTCGGGAAGCCGGATATGGTTCGGTCAGCTTATTCATCATAATGCGGAATGCCTTTTTACGGTCGGCTTCTTCCTTCCCCTCCACACCCATGAGTTCCATCATATACCAACTACTCTCCCGGTGCTTTTTCTCCAGAATATCTTTTACTTCCGCATAAAATTTCTTTTTTGATTCATCGCGTCTTGTTGTATTCATGCCGTACGTTCTCCATTTCTTCTTACTGTCTTTATTCATTAAGGAATGACACCAACAAACTTTTTCTTAGACTTGGAAGGTTTCTTCGTCACTGTTACAGTTCTCCGTGGAGATACTGTTTCCTTGGATCTTGCAGTGCTTTTTGGCTTAACAGTCCGCTTCGGTTTCGCTGACTTCTTTGGTTTCGTGGTGCGCTTTGGCTTTGCCGTTTTCTTTGGCGTCACTGTCTGCTTTGCATCCGCTGTCTGCCTCGGTTCCCCCACTGTCGATGTTGCGGGATCGTTCTGTTGTGCCCCCACGGAAGCTTTCGCATTCGTCTCATCCGCATGATCGGTACTAATCGCCTGTCCGGAAGCAGTCTTTGATTCTGTCATGCCTGGTGTGCCTGACGCCACAGGTGATCCAATGGCTGACAATTTGCCGCCCGTTGTCAAAAGCGCACAGACAGCTAACACTCCTGCCAACACCACTGCGCCCCCTGCCAACAGTACGCGTTTGCTCTTGTGCTGAAAATACAATACCACTCGCTGCACCCAGCCTCTCGATTCATACAGTGCCGCTTCTAATGATTCCATGCTTTGAAATCTGCGATTTGCTTTGACCGCCATGCCTCGCATGATCGCATCCTCTTCTGTCGCAGACAACCGAATATGTGGCATATCCCGCAACAGCTTGATGTCATCATGGATCATTCGCTCAATCGACTCGTTTGGCACGATCCCTGTCAACATAAAATACATTGTCGCACACAAAGAATACACGTCAGACCAAGCTCCCCAATTACCTCTGCCGCGATACTGCTCCTCCGGCGTATATCCGCGCTTAAATAACACCGTCATGCTCTGTGTCATAGTCTGACGTTCTGCTCTGGCTGACCCAAAATCAATTAAGACTAACTCTTCCTTTTGATTGACTAATATATTATCCGGGCTGATATCTCTATGAATGATCCCTGTCTTATGGATCGCAGATAATGCTTTGATCACCGGATGTATCATTTGGAGTACACGCTCTCCGGCAATCGGACCGTGCTCTTTGATATATTCTTTTAGCGTGATCCCGTCTACATATTCCATAACCAAATAAGCTGTTCCATTCGCATAAAAGAAATTAATAACAGAAACCACGCCGGCGATGCCGTGAAACTTTGCTAAGATCTTTGCCTCATTATAAAATTTTTCCAGACCATTCTTGTAACTTTCGTCCTCGTCCCCGGCATACACATATACCGTGTTTCCCGTATCACTTTCCTCTTCCAACATATCTCTGCTCACATGATTGATCGGAAAATATTCTTTAATCGCTACAATCTGGTCGAGAAGCATATCCCTGCCAATATATGTAATTCCAAAGCTCCCCTCACCGAGAACTCTGCCTATCAAATATCGTTCTTTTAATATACTCCCCAGACGAATGCAACGTGGTGCTCTATCATAACTTTCCAGAGAAAACCCACACAGTGGACAAGTTGATCTTTTGTCTTTTCCCTTGGGAAAGGCTTCCATGCACCCCATGCAGTATGTCATTCGTTCTGTCGTCATACGCAGTCCATCCTTGTTGTTCATTACTTATGCTTACACATTTAAGAATAGTATATCACAAACTTAATATACATTAATTTTTTTCCGTTTTTTTCATTCTTCATCGTATCGACACTTTCGCAACATTAGAATACACACTTTTTACTTTTTTTCCTCGCACTTTTCGATAGGTCTTCACCCGAAAATAATATGTTTGTCTGCGACTGCTGCAGCGTATACGAAAACGACGGCGATTTTTTCGGATCGAACTGGATGTTAATGGCAGTCTCTTCCAACCTCTTTTTTTCATGCGGTAATAAATTATAACATTTGTGCCCTTGTATTTACACAATCGCAGCGAAATACAACGGATCACGCCGACCCGTCCTGCACCTGCTTTGATCTTTGGACGTATCATATTATTGGCAGCCTTTTGTCTGGATGCCGTCATCTTTTTGGATATTGCATTTTTCTTTGGTTTTGATTTCGCTGTCGCACGTGGTTTCACGGTTGGTCTGATCGTTGGTTTGACCGTTGCAATCGGAATTATCCCCGTTGAAGCATCAATGTCCTCTTGCGTGATCGTATCATTGGCTACCTTTTTACCCGTCATCGGATCCCGATATGTTCCGTTTTTCAGATCATTGAGCGCCGCCTTGAGACCGGTGATCGTAAACGTGATCTCTATGCTGTCCATCGGTACCGCAATATTGCCATATCTGGCAGCCGCATATAACGGTCCGCAAGTTTCCCAGCAACATGTCAATGCATAACAGGCAGCGTCCTCGTTTTCCAATAAAACCGGAGTAAGTCCTTGTTCTACCGTCACACCATCTACTTTCAGAGAGACATTAGAAATGTTAACTCCGGAATAGATTCCTGTCCCATTTTTCTCTGTCTTCACAGACAGATCCGTTGCGATCTGCAGTATATTATACTTTTGAGACGCGCTTAAATTAATTCCACTAATGCCAACCGTATACTCACCATCCCGGTTAATAAACACATCTTTCACGGTTGTCGTTGCCGCATCCACTTCCTTACCATTTGCTCGAATATATGAATAACTGGATAGGTAGGTGTCTTTGGTAAAACTACTGCGATAATCCCAAGTCGAATCCATCTGGTAGGATACATAGGCGTGTATGCCTTTCTGCGCCCAAAGCTCGTGATCGATATACGGTGCCGGCGTTGCCGTTGGCTTCTCGTGCGCGTTCCCATTCGCATTTCCATTTCCATTCGTATTGGTATTCTTTGAAACGTCGGATACCGTAAACGCCACCTCGATGACAGAGCCGGCGCCTAACGTCAGTATCTTTTCGCTGAACAGATCGATCATATCCCATTCATTAAAACCATATGACGTATACTCTTCTCGATAATTGTTGCAATAATCAGCAACATAATAATGATATGCCAAATACGGATTTAGAATCGTTGCTGCGTAATTTTTTTCTTCATCCGAATCACGATATCCCCATAAACTTCCCGGGTGCAACAGTTTTCCATTAGAAAAAGAATACTCGTTCTTCTGTGTACCGTCCGCAGATGTGATCGTCATACCGGTAACGTCTACTTTCATCTTGCTTCCCGAATACAGATTGGTATCCAGCCAGATCATCTTCATTCCATCATCCAATGCTGTCGTGTAAGAAATGGTATAATCTCCCTCTTTTGTGATCTGCATCACATCTGTAGTTGTAAAATCTGCAAAGATCACCTCATCCCAATTCTCTGACACATAACTGATCCCTACACGAAAGTCATCGTCTTTCCCCTGGAACTGCTTTGTCGCTTCATAATTTGGCGTACCACACACTGTCTCATTTTCCTCAGCCGCCGCTTTTTGGATCATGCTATTTGAAAAACCTGGCATCGAACACAATAATGCCAGTACCACAATACACGCAATTCGCCTTTGTCTTATTTTCATAATGCTCCCCTTACCATAATTCTACTCATTCACCATAAAAATCTACAGGATATTTCCATCCGTTCAGATTAAACTCCTTTTATTATACCGATAATCGCCAGCCGATACAAGAAGCAAAAAAGCAAAGCCAGCGCTTTTATCACACTACACAACAGCAATTTCCTATTAAAACAAAAAAAGCATAGTCTTTTCGATCTCTCGAATTGACTATGCTTTTTAGAAAGAGGGTTTATGAGTATTGTCCGCACAGGATCATTGTTCCTGTGCGGAACACAGGACAAACAAGATAACTCTCTTATTTCTTGATCTTTATCTTCTTCGCTTTACTGTACGGGCCAAAGATCTTCTTTCCCTTTCCATCTAATCGGTAAGCGCGTACACGAATATAATAGGTCTTCTTTTTCTTCAGCTTCTTGATCGTCAGTTTTCTCTTCTTCGTCAGTTTCGTTTTAGCCTTTTTGAACTTTTTGTTCGTGCTATACTGCACGCAGTATCCATTCGCTCTGGCAACTACTTTCATGGAAATGACTAACTTCTTGGAAGCCTTGTTCTTAACCGACAAGAATCTCGCTTTGCCAACGACAATCTTTGGTGCCGCCTTTTTCGGCTTATCACTTGGTTTTACAGTCGGTCTCACCAGCGGCGTATGTGTTGGTTTGACAGTCTGTGTTGGCACCGGTCTCTTCGTCGGCTTAACAACCGGTCTCTTCGTCGGCTTAACAGTTGCAACCGGATTCTGTGTCGGCTCGCCACTAGGAGATGGGGTCACATTTGGATCATCTTCCGGCTCCGGTGTCGGAATGACAACCGGATCATCACCTTCCATCTCATAGGAAACATCAGGCGTTGCATCCATTCCAACATCATACGTCTTGCCCTCCTCTGCTCCCAACGTGACATTGATCTTTTTCGTCTCGATACCATTGGATACGATAATGGTTCTTGCAACCTTCTTCTCGTAACGATTATATACATCCAATGCTTTAAGCTTTCCATCTTCAATGACTGAAGTAAACGTCAATGGTCTGTCATACTGCTTCGAAGGTTTTACAATACTAAAGGCTGCCGTATTATCGATCAGATTCAGTTCCTCTGCTGCAGCACTGCCATTGTATGCTGTTGCCTGCAACGATATTGATACATTCTTGGCTTCACTGGTAAATTTCGGTGTGTAGTTAAACTGTAACACATATTCACCACGGTTGATCGCTTCCATAGCATCTTTACCACTAATAACGATCAACTTCTTATCCTCATCAAATGATGCACCGGCAGTTGTCGGCTTCACAGTCACTGCTTTCTTATCGACAGATGTCAAGGCAACACGAATCGTATCATCCTCTGTCAACGCCTTTGTACCGGCATTGCTGATAACGACCTGTACAATACGCTCTCCACCTTGCAGATTCTCTACCACTTCCGGATTACCAAGTACCATATCCGTACCAAGCAGTGTTAACTGTGCCTTCGCAGTTGCTCCATTGTCTGCTGCAACCTCAAAAGTCTCATTTTGCAAGGTATTGCCAAGTGTGTAACTAAAGCTCACCTGACCACGTTCTCCACTCTCCAAATGAATAGGAAGTGCATCCGCAACCGTTGTACCTGACTGTTTCACTGTGACAGAATCCATAGCCTTCCGTCCGGCATTCGCAAAGGACAGTGTCACATTGATCGTACTATTCTGCTCCACGTTCTGTCCAAAAGTATCTGCCGATACCTCTGATAACTCATTCTGAATGGTCTTCGTACCGGTGATCAGTCTTGCCGGCTGCTCCTCGTCCTTTGTCTGCGTCAGATCAGTATCTTTCGTCGTCTCAAACTGTGTTGATGTCTGCGCACATGAAACTGTTGTAAAACGGTCACCATCTACTACCACACTGCCTCCTACCAACATCTCATTAGCAGACGCTGTACCGGTAATCTCATACTGCATCGACAGTGTACCCGTCTTTGCATTCAAGTATTTCACATACGTATGCATCTTAGAGTCATCGCCTGCCGACTGCCAATACACAGCAGTGTCACTGATCGTATCTCCACCTTTGGCAAAATCAAAATTCTCCGTAACTTCTCCGGAGTCTTTCATAGAAACTGCATTAGCACTGCCGTCTTTTTGATAACCCTGTAATGCCAAATACGAATCTGTAAGTTCACCTTTTTTGTATTCCGACTGCTTCCATGCTGCTAAGAACATTCCACCGTCGTTCGTTACATATTTCACACGTGGCTGCGTCTCTCCCGCATCATTACAGGTGATTCGGTTTACACTCTTCTGGGCTCCATCCTTCACAATATATGAATAAAGCTCTCTCTCCTGCACCTCTTCACTGCTGCCCATGGTTGCCAATACCATCGCCGTACCATCGTCAGACAGTGCTACATCATACGCCTGGGCTCCCTTAATCTCGCCACGTTCCAAATAAGCCGGTGCACTCCAATCTGTTCCATCATAGTAACTATAACAGATCTTCTTTTCTCCCATCATATCTTTTTGAAGTGTTTCTGCATCCGTATCCGCAAGATTATAGGTGTCACTCTGCCATACTACAATTGCTTTTCCGTTGTTTACTGCTACTTCCGGTGCCATATCGGCCACATTATTTGCAGTAAGCGTCGTATGCTTTCCATTAACATATACATGGATCTCGGAGGAGTTAAACACAGTGTTTAATTCTTTGCTGTCAACATTTCCATCCGAATCAATGTCAGAATCATACACGGCAGAATCAAAGGCTAATACCTTTAAGCTGCCATCAGAAGCATAATCTACTGAATTAACCGTTTCCGATTTGCCTTCTGTTCTCCATGAAGTAAGTACTTCCGGTTTCGTCCATTCTCCGCTTTCTTTTGTGCTAACCGCAGGATTGATACTTGCAAGATCCTCAAGCGTATCTGAATAGGTGAGTGCCATACTGTTGCCATTGGCTGCAAGCACCGGCGGCACATCCGGATTGATATACTGTGTCCAATCTGCGCCCTTCTTCTTCGAAGAATACCGTACCACCTTACCGGTAGTCTCATTACTCATATTTGCAAAGTCCAACGGATTTGGTCGCCCTGCCGGGAATTTGTCCCAATCCTGATACGTTCGTACCTTACTGAAGCCGGTTCCGCATATTTGTTTGTGATACCGAACAAATAATCCTTTGTACTCAAAATCTAAGGAGATGCTTCCGGTAAAATTCAAACAGCCACCATAATAGGCTTTGGTCTTCTTAAGATCACTGAATGTAACGATACGATTGTCATATCCGATAGACAACCGTCCAACCGGGCCAAACTTGATCTTTACAATCTTACCATCAAAACCAATTCCTCCACTGGCACATACATAACCCTCTACGCCTACGAGAATGTCTGATACAAAATTATATTCACTGGTAACCGTCAGATTATTCGTCTGGAAATTCATACCAACGAACTTATCATGATATGGATTCTGACCACTGAGCAGCGCATCGACACTGACAGTACATCCCACTTTGATTCCATAATAGATCGGGATGATGCCAACCATCGTATTGTTATTAAAACCAAATTCATAACCCAGTGTTCCGGCAATACCACCACCGGTATAGGTCAAGATCCATTTGCCATCAATATAGTCTGCCGTACCAAATGCATATCCGGACAGCGTCTTGGACACTTTATTGTCACGCAGATCATTGATCGTCTCTGTCACTACCGATACAACATTATTTTCATCGAGTCCCGCTGTACCAATGGCAACCATAAAGGTTTTCTTCAGCGGATTGTCGGTATCCTGGTATGCGATCTTCATTGGCAATACTTTCGGAATATTAAAGGATAACTTACGGTTAATGACCTCTCCGGCTGATATCTGCGGCGTCTCGATCGTTCCACAGAAGTTTACCTCTGTCGGCTTCGCCGGCTTACCAATCTCTGAAATATTACATACGGTATAGTCTGCCGGCTGATCTGCAAGCACCTCTCCACTCGCTGCTTTGATCTGATACTGCGGCGTAAACTTACCTACTGCTGCGTTTTTGGTGTTGATCGCAAATTCTGTTTGCTTCCACTCATATTTCATACCATCGACGGATGCCACGCTCTCAGAAACGCTAGGGATCTCCTTGTCATTAATAAACATGGAAACCGTATGTTTCTGTGAAACCTGAGAGTATACGATCACTTTCTTATCATATCCTTTATAAAGCGTAAGATCGCGAACAAACTCATAATTTTGATCTCTGGATGTTAATACGCAGTCATTCGTTCCATAGCAAGGCTGCAGCCATATGGACGTTCCGGTATTTTCCTGATATCCGTCTCGATACAATGGATAACGCACAAGCTGTGCCGCATAGGCATCATCCTTTGCCGTGACCTCCACTAACACATCGGCGTCCTTCAGTTCCTGCACATCCTCATACTCTAATGTGATCGTCTCTGAACTCCTGGACAATTTCTTCGCTTCTGTTTTGTTGGCGGAAGCGATCACGTTTCCATCCAGATCCACGATAAAGGATCGAACTGTAATATCAATATCCTCATCATCATGTCCATATCCTTTTAACGTCACATTTTGTTTGTAAGTGGACGATACCGGATATATATTGATTGGATAAGAGCCATCACTCTCACCACTCTTCAAATCCTCTAACGGTACTTCGGACTTGCACACGCCACAAGTTACTCCGACATCACGATAACTTGTTCCCAGCTTCCATACCACAGCATCTCCGTTGGATAACTGTTTCACCGTTTGATTGGAAGTATTCATCTGTGTCCATTTAACGTTCTTCTTAACCTCTGCCTTTGCTGCATAGCTTGCTTTGTCATTGTCCGCCAAATAGGACTTGTAGCTGTCAGCCGTGACAGGTCTGATAATATAAAGCGCATCCTTTAAGGTTGTCACATAAACACTCAGACGGTAAATCTGTTCTGTGGTCTCATCCGTGATCGTCACATAGGCAAAGCCTTCATTTTTGCCGATCAGCGTAAGCTTCGTCCCCTCTACCGAACAATCTAAGATATCTTCCTTTGAAGATACCGCCGTAAATACATCATCTTCCGATGCACCGCCCTTAATATCCAAATGACGTACCATCGTAGCCTGATTCAGCTCATTGTAAAAGGTATCCGCATCATCTGCATTTTTTACTGCTTTGGCAATCGCCGTCCGATTGGAAAGTCTATAAATTTTTGATATAGGTTCTCCATTTTCCTCCACAGAAAGCGGGGTCTTCTTTTTCTTTTCCCAAGTAGCATACATCGTTAAGGTCTTTTCACCCTCATAACGGGAACCGGCCTCATACATATCACCGGTACCGTCCTTCTTGGTATTCCAACCTATGAACTCATATCCTGTTCTCTTCGGCTCTTCCACCGTAAGCACCGAATTATAAGTATCCTCTTTACACTGCGTATTCGGCGATTCTATCACCTTATCCGTAGTGTTCACATTGTAATTCAATGCATACTCGCCATCTGCCATTGCTTTATCCGAAAACGTATCGACCGCATCCATAACCTCCGGCGTGATCCCATTTGTTACCGGCTTCTCCCAAGCAATGTAGTCGCCCTTTTTATATCCTCTGTTGCAAGACATATAATAGCCAAATCCATTCGAGCTTACAAACTGGATTCCATTCTCATCATATTTCGTAACTTTACCCATGCACAGCAAGCCCTTAATACCATCTTCATATACTCTATTCATATATTTTTTGCCCTTAGCGGTCGAGCATACATTATCCGCTGTACCGACTAAAGATTTGTCCGGCAGATTCTTAGACGTGCCTGCAACAACCGGCTTATCATTTTTCTCATACATAAACAACGCAAACGGATACCTGTCATCTCCGCTATAACGGAATATAAAATAACGATCCTTTACCTGCTTCTCCGAATACTGATGTCCCCTTGAGGCGTTGGCCGTTCCCCAAGAAGCATCATATGGATAACCATTGATCTTATTTGCTGACGTTACATTATCAAAAAACTGATTGCTGCTTAACTTTACCTTAAACAGACCGGACTCATAATGTCGATCCCAAGTTGCATACATGGTCGCAGTTCGATTGGAAGTATACGTACCGCCGGCTGCATACGTGGTGCCGCTTCCGTCTGCCTGTGTATTCCATCCGGTAAAAGTATATCCACTTCTCTTCGGCACTTTTGAAGACAACGACAACGGCTGTCCTCCCTGTTTGACCTGATCTTCCGGCATATCCGTAACCGCTTCACCATTTGCCTGATACATGACTGCAAACTCACCGGCAGTCAACTGGTGTGACGAATAATCCGTCATTGCAGCAAGCTCTTTCACGGTTGCCTTCTTCGCAGTCGATTCCCATGCAATCTTCTCTCCAATACCACGCCCCTGATTGCCGCTCAGGTAATAACCAAATTCATTTTTACTCATAAAATACATTCCGTTAGAATCTGCTTTTCCGACCCTGCAAAGTGCCATAACACCTTCCACACCATCGGCATACGTTTCCTTCATATACTTCTTAGCAGTGGCCGTCAGTGTGACATTTTTCTCAAGTCCGATACGAGATCCCTCGAGCAGGCGATCCGATTGATCTACAACGACCGGTGTACCATTCTCATCGTACAAACACAGTGCGATCGGATAATCCTCGTCACCGGAATACTTGAGAACAAAATAACGTTCCTTCATAATTTCCGTTGTCAGCTGCTGACCCTCGGAATCATTAGCACTGCCCCACGATGCATCATATGGCAGTGCATTCAGTCTACCGGTACTCATGATATAGTCAAACAACTGATCAATACCGTAGCATCCTGAAAAAACACCTGTCGTGTATTCTCCTTCCCTTACCACAGACTGTGAGTCTACTGATGCTGCCTTGATCGTGATTCCCTCAAAGGATGTTGACGAAAAGACCATTCCCAACGTCAGCACACAGCAGATCACACGCTTCATAACCTTGTGTAAATTCATAGGTTCCCTCCTTCTTCTATTGTTTCCATTGTCTGTTGCAAAACAAAACCTCATACATTACTATACTTTCTTCAACCTGCCACACCGCATTCCTATCACATTTACCGGTTGGAAAGTTGAGTTCCCCATGTAGAAATTATATCATCTTTGGAGGGAGGGGGTGCCCACGTGGCGTGAATGGTCAAAATAGGGTGTGAAAAGTATGAGGGGTTCCATTATTTTTGACGATAAATTTCCTTTAAGTCTTCAATTGCAAGCTCCGGTGCCATTGCATGCGGTTATACGTCGAATCCAATGTCCGTGCCGTCTCGGAATTCATAAATATCTTAATAAAACGTGCGCTGTCTAAATTTCTATCTACGGAAAGTTCGAATAATCTTCCTTGAATATCGCAAAGCTATAACTCCAGTGCATTCATGGTCTGTCACCTGCTTTATTTACAATTACAAATATCCAATTGATTCTTTGCATGTTTCACACATGTTCTCCAAAGTTTCATTCCAAAATAATCCACAAGAAATTCCGGAAAAGCACTGATAATAAACACTTTATTATTGCCTGCTAAAGCCTGTTCACACATAAAGATATCATGTGGATTTGCTTCATCTAAATACTGTTCATAAGAAATAACTTCTGCATTTCCTAACAGGCATGATATTTTCATTGAAAAAACATCAACGATTTCTTTCCATACATCTGAAATATTATCAATAACCTGTGGTTCTCTGGCTTCTCCTTCAACTATAAATGCCTTATAGTCCTTATCTGCCATTAAACGCACCTGCCTTATACATTTTCTGAAGATTATGAGCCTGACGAAGCTCCTTTTCTGTCAGCTCTGAAATTGCATTTATGCTATTATTCTCAAGAAGGAAATAGCAATCTGGTCTGAGTAAATCATTGCTCATAAGGTTTGTGTTGTGTGTAGTTGTAAATACCTGCACATCGCTAATTCTTCTAAGTCTCTTCTGAACTGACTCTGATAATTCATAATGGTAAAATGCATCAAACTCATCAATGAAAACAAATGATGCTTTTTCCATACGGATATACCAGTAATAGAATAATGCAAGGGATCTAGTTCCTGTTGAAGCAATCTTGAAGAAGTCAGCATCTTTATTGTCGAAATGACAATATATAGCCTTTCTTCCATCGACCTCGCATCCATATAATTCATAATCGATACCATTTTCTTTTAAGAATTCTTGGAAATCCTTAACTTTACCACTATTAACAATTCCTTCTGCAATACTCTCTGATCCGTTCATAAAGCCTTCATATCCACGGCTATCAAGTGAATAGAATAAAAGCATTCTCTCGACAAAATCAATAAACTTCTTAAATACCTGATTCTGAACATTATCTGAAAGAATTGAATTACTATTTACATATTTCACTCTTGAGATCGGGCTTTCATTTCTTATTGATGCATTCAAAGTATCTGATCCCTCAAGCAAAGTAAATCCATCTCTTGTCAGGAAGTCAAAGAAAATGACTTCTTTTCCATCAATGGACAAACTTTCGCTCTTTAAGGAATTCACATCCATTTTACTGTACTTATATACAACTTCATGTCCGGCAAACACGAATGTGTACTCAAACTCTGCAAAAGATTTCCTTCCACTCATATTCAGATAAAAATCATAGCTTCCCAGGAGTTTTTGCTTTTCAGTCAGATGAGTAATGATATCAAAGATAGCCAAACCAAGATTCGACTTTCCACAACTGTTGATACCATATATAATTCCCTTCGTTATGCAGCCATTCTCTATTATTTCAGAATTAAAGCTGTAATTACTGGGTGTTCCTATATCTAATGTGATTTTATCCTTAAATCCTTTGAAATTTTCAACACTAAATTTCTTTAACATGATAATCACCTTCCATTTCTTTTTCTTTATTATATAATTGTCCGCAAAAAAGTTCAGGTCTATCCGTGTTTTTTTTGCGGCAATATCGAATTTTTGTTTCGAATATCAATCCCACAGTCTTCCATTTCGCGATTTTGCACAGAAGAGGGGGCGCCGGTCTCCACGATGAGGCTTGCTATGATCCACGACTGTAGTTGCTTGATGACCTCCTCTCAAATAAAAACAACAGCACCATCTATATTTCTATAGACAATGCTGTTGTTCGGCAATCACTTTTATTATCAATTGTTAAATTATATTTTCAGCTTATTCATGCCCCGCATACCAATAGACTGTACCGCTCTTAAAGTCTATTTGATCACCTGTGTAATAATTCTCCGGTGCGTCTCTACCAATCGTTTCACTATCATTCGGATTTATTCTTTCTGCTGAATAACTCTCCTGGATAGCAACAACATTACCATTGGCATCTTTATACAAGACCGTCCAATAACACTGAGCAGTTTTGCTTGTGGAACTATTTGTAAACGTGGTTTCCATTTCCAAGTTCCCGTTGTCCCTTATAAAAGAAATCTTTCCGCTAACATATTTTGCCATACTTGTACAGTCATCATCAAGATCTAGTGTTATTTTCGTAATCTTTGTCTTTGACGGAACAAGACTTTCACGGTTATAATCCGTTAAATCAAAAGGTCCTTCACAAGTTGCCGTATACCAAGTACGCTTCGCACCCAAATATTTTGCATTAATTGTAATATCGTTTAATAATCTGCCTCTATCATCATATATGTTGCAGGTTACATCCATAGATGGAATAAAATAATTCGATCCATTATATATTGCGAACAAAATATTTCCGTCTTTTAAGCGACTAACTTTAAGACTAATACTGTTCTTTATTTTCGTTTCAACAGTAGATGCTGTCGATGTATTTTTCTTCGTTGTCGGAGTTTTTTTCGTACTGGTTCTTCCGGTACTTGTTTTTTTCTTTGATGTTTTCTTCGCCTTTACAACTATTTTGGCGTACCATCTCTGTTTACCCGCCTTAACCGTTATCCTAGCTACACCTTTTCTACGTGCTTTGATCACAATGCTGGTTTTCTTGCGTTTTACAATTTTTATAACACGTTTCCCTGATGTTATTTTCCACTTTGTTTTCTTCTTACAATTAGTGATTCTCAATGTATCTTTCTGTCCCACCCTAAGTGTAAATTTGTTCACACTCTTTGCCTCGGCGTTCATAGTAGCACGAGAGCTGCATCCGATCATTAATGTACAGATCATTACTATTGCAAATATGCGTTTTAATTTGTTAGTCATTATAATTCCTCCAATTTACTATATCGTTATTATAGGCTCCTTTAGGTGGTAATTGTAACAGAGGGTTGTTCTATTCTCTTTTCCGTTATTTTTATTTTCACAATTCCCCTAAAGCATGATAAATTCAATCTAAAACACACTTTTTGAACAGTTATTTATGCAAACATTGTGCGTATTCTACAATTATTAGAATTAAACTTCGTTAAAAATAACAATAATTTTTTTCAATCTTCTCCATATATTTAAAATGACCGTTTCGCAAAATCTAAGCGAAACGGTCATCGTTATAAATCGCATGAAGCACCTTTACTTCTTAATCTTAATTTTCTTTACTGCACTCCACTTACCATATTTCTTAACACTTCCAGATTTTCTAAATGCTCGAACACGTACATAGTATGTCTTTTTCTTCTTGAGATGTTTGAAAGTCTTCTTAGACATCCAAGAATTAAGAGTAACTGTCTTTTTCTTCTTCGTAAATTTCCGATTCATAGCATACTGAATCTGATAGCCATCCGTTATATCCCATGACCATGAAACTTTCATTTTACGACCCTTGAGATTCTTTACTTTCACGCCCCTCACTTTCGCCGGTGCTTTCACGACCGGCTTATTGTGATTCGGTCGTTTTGTTGGCTGCACTGTGGGCTTATTTGTTGGGGGGATCGTCGGATTTTGTTTGTCCGTTGGCTTTGGTGTTTCAGATGGTTTTCTTGTAGCACTTGGCAATGACGTCGAGACTGGATTAGGTGTCGATGATGCTGTTGGCGATGGGGATACATCCCAATCATCGTCATCATCACTCCCCTGTCCTGCCATCAAGTAACCATAATTATCAGATAAAAATGTCTCTTTCTCATCACATGCTACTTCAAAGTACAATGTTCCACTTTTCGCCGCCAAGTCATCCAGTTCATCTGCAGAATATTTAATTCTTTGAATTTCACCCGGCTGTATTACTCCTAATGATTTTTCTTGTAATAGCTTGCCATTTTTTCCAGATTCGTATACTTTCAAAACAGCATTTGCCGCATATCCCGAAGGATTTTTCACATACAAGATGCCCTCTGTCTCATCATAAGCATTTTCTTTTTCAATAACATCTAACGACAAATTAGTTCTGCCAACTATTTGCTCCAAAGTATTATTTGTATTGTTATCATCTCCTTTTTGCTCTACAATACATGATATTTTGGTTCCTGCCGAAAAATCTTCCGGTATATCAAATTGAATATCAATTCTTTTCGTTTCTCCAGCAGGCAAAAGCTCCGAATATGTATAGCTCCCTAACTCTTCATTCGCATTCATTACTCGAATGATAAAATCTTTTTGCTCTTTTAATCCCTGATTAATAACATCTACCTGTAATGAGCCTTTTTGTCCTGGAGCAACCGTTTCTTCATCCACAGACAGATTATCAATTTTTAAATCTTCATATTCCTTAAAATGCATTGTGCAAATATCTGTGGATGACATCATTTCCGTATCGCAAATGTCCGCTGTAGATCTAGTAAATACAACATAAAATTCACCATCTTGATAAAATCCATTTGGCTCCTTGATGTATTTATCTTGATTCGTGATTGGAATCTCCTTTGAAAGTTTGCCATCTTTATATAGATATCCCCGTATATCTACTCCCTTTTCTCCCGCTTCACTACACAATAATAAATCGGAAGTTTTCCCGGATATACAATTATATCTTATATTACTTTGCTCCTCTTTCTCAAAAAGACAAGTATACATTTTTGTGTCTTGTGTATAATAAAATCCATCATTTGCCGAAAAGCCAAGTACATCTTGCCCTTCGAGTTTTATAAACTGTACAGACTGTATCCCTTGCTTATCTGCAATAATTTCTTCGGCAGCACCTTCAACATTCCCAACAAACAGTTTTGTATCATCCGTTGTTGTCATATCCTCATCGTTATCCACTAAATAAGCAACTGCAACATCATTTTGAAGTATTCCAATCTGAACATCTGTGATCGGCTTATCCAATGTTTCATAAATATCGCTATCCCATTCACCTTTTACATTTGACGCATATTTAACTATATTTTCCCCTGACAATTGGATAACATCACTGTCCATATTAGTAATCCAGGACACATATGCCTTGCCATCCTCCACAACCAACGAAGGATTTATATCTGCATATGTATCGTTTGTTAACCGTGTTATGTTCTTAAAGCACTTCTTAGCTGTGTCAAACTCGGCAACTGAAATTTCACATGTCTTCGCCATTTCATCTACTGACGTTGTTGCTGTAAAATCATCTCTATTCGTGTTCACCCATGTCAAATAAATTGCTTTACCATCTGTTGCAAGTTGTGGAAGCATATCTGCAGTGCCGTCATCCTCTACCAAAAGCGGTTTGCTCCAAGTGTCTGTCGTGTCGTCATATATTGAATACGCGACCGCTGTATGATTTCCAGTTGTCCTTTCTGGTACATCCGTGATAAATGTCATGACCTTTATGCCATTGTCTGTACAAACAATCTGTGGTTTAGCATCGTTATACACATTTTGTTGAAGAATTTGTATATCAGCCGTCTCACCAGATGACTCCTTATTATCTGTTTGCCATCCAGTCATATCCGATACATAGTCTCGCTGTATCTTATAGTCTTCTTCATCCGGTGCTGCCATTTTATTTTGCATGTTGGAAGTAATCATACCATTCTTGGAGTCATATACCACTTTTCTTTTTGCTTTGATCAATGTTTTTTCATAAGATGCCAGCAATAAAGAGGCACTAACTCCTATTTCACCATCGATATAATCACGGATACGAGCATCTTCTTTATTTGTAGAATCCTGTGAAGATGTTATCTCCAGTATATTTTCACATTGTCCATACACTGATACATTAGCAACATATGCTATTCCAACGCCTGCCGACAATTTTACTTTAGGTAATGTCAATTCAATTGACTGATCTCCCTCTAATGTAATTTTAGCATTATCCCAATCAAGCCCCACTGCAAAACTTGCCGTTCCGCTTACTTCTCCACTCGCCGAAAATACAACCGGAACCGACACAATGGCTGTTTGCCATTGTTTTTTTACAGAAGCACTAATTTGAAATACAAAACGACCGGTTACATTATCAGTGAACTTACCATTTTTGAGCGTCCCCTCCACATAACCTGTTACATTTGTTTTTACTTTCTTGCTCATAGGCATTGATACGCAGCCAAAGTCTTTAGCATCATTAAATGCATCAATACCATTCGTTGCATTACTTTGCATCTTTTCCGCACTAGTTTTCAACTTATCCCACGTTTTAGAGTCAAATAAATTTTGAGATTCATCATTCTCTGTTTGTAGTATACCAAAACCTATTCGAATGACATTTCCCGATCGTTCTATGGACACTGGAAGTTTGCTAAAATCTATTTTTACCTGTCCACCACCAATAACCGGAATTTCCTCTGGTAACGTAAAATCACAGTCCAAACCACTAAATCGAAATTTTTCATCCGGCGTCTCCACTTTTTCTGCTCGGATATTGCTATCGTTGTCATAGCAGGTTTCTATACTTTCTTGTGACCCAATATCATCTGATGTCACATTAGAAAAGTCATAGAAATAGTAGTCTGAATTTTGCAAAATTACACCATTTGAATACATGGCATCTACCGGAATTCCATATTTATCCCACAAAGTTCTTTCCAATGTTATGCCATCATAGTAAAAATCTACAATTGCAACCCCTTTTTCATTAATTACCTTCAACCTGCGGTTAAAATCTTCCTCTTGATATACACAAGCCAATCCATTCCAAAAATTTGACACACTACTATAATTATAATCAGACACAATCTTTCCCGTTTTTATATTAAAATAGGTCCCCTCATAATTCCTCCTGACAGGATAATCACTTGTTTTGCTCACGGCAACCATAGGAGTATAATCTCCTTGATCTTTTTCAAACCAAAAAGTATCGTTTCGTTGAGGAGTATATGCATTTTTCAATATCACATTTCCATAAAAATCGTACACTACTCCTGTATAATGAAAAAGATAACTTCCATACACATGATCATACTGTGTCGACTGTAATTCCGGTATACTCTGAATGATCCTCATATCTGCATCCAAAGCAACTTGTTCGTTGTTACTATATAGCAATATCATTGTTTTTTTCTGACCAATTTCTTTATCATTTTCGTAGACATATATATGAGATGTACTATCTGTCTTTCCCTCAGCATCCTTGGCCATCCAATAAATTTTTTGATTTTTGCCATTCATTATCCCCATGCGTCTATCTGCATCATGAACTTTAATAAAGCTTCCCTCTTCTGTAGTCCAAGGATACTCCTGATAATACTTTTCATAATCAAATTCCAATTTTACATTTGATAACACCTTTTTACTCTTTACATCCAATGTAATCACACCATCACTTTGTAACAAATCTAAATATTCATTTTGTAAATTATGTGCATCAAAACAGTCTGTAGTAAATTGATATAAATTGCGCCCTTGCCGGTCAATCACTCTATAGGCACGAGTGTCGCTTGTACTTGTAGACTTACGTAATATACCATAATCGCCAGACCACCAATAAGGCACCCATTCCAAAGTCTCATTTGTATCATAACCAAAGACCACGTTCCCCTCTCCATCAATAAAGCCACGAAACGCATATTCTGTCTTTGCTTCACCGTTAATACGACTTAACACTCTATATCCTGTTACTTGCAAACAATCCTTTTCCCCTTCATACAAACTATCATTGCAACGAATAGCATCTACACCTAATTTATTATTTAAATTAATCACCTTACCGCTTGTAGTTAACACATACCATTTGGCATATGTCCAACTATCACGTTCATGATAATTTTCACGTTCTTGATACGCCAAAACATACGATTTCCCTCTAGACCAGCTAATTCCATTATATACTCCAAGCTCTGTGCGTTCTCCGGTTTCTATATTAATATAACTATATTCTCCAGCATCTGTCCAATGTAAATAATATGGGACATCATCCATTGCTAATGAATCAGAATCCTTAGATTCAAGTTTTATTATTTTTCCATACATGGTTATTGCTATTTTTTCATAACCAATTACATTACCATTATCAACAGTCCCTTCTTTAGTCAATATCACAGCTTTGCCATTTAACTTTGCCGTATCATATTCTGCCTCTGTTATCTTTTTTCCTGTGGCATCTGCGATACCACACTTGTTTCCAATATGATATTTCACCCAGCATATTTTGCCAGCTTTTTCCTTCATATCAGAAGAATTATTTTTCACATTATAAGTTGATACTAATAAATCATCTATTCGATCAGCACCAAAAGAATAATATTGATTACTTTTTACATTTATTATATCATATTTGTTTGTACTAGGATTATGCACAGAGTATAACTGTGTTGATTCCACTCTCGTATAACGTGAATTCTGATCTGTAACAACACCTCCAATTAATCGAGTAGCAAAGTACCATTGCCAATCATGATATCCGTCATCTTCCGTCTCCCATCTTTTTACCCATTCGTTATCCGCATCCAGTTCATATGTATGAATCAAACCTTTTACTCCATAAATATGTAATTGAATACGTGTCTTATCTATAACTTGTTTCACTAAAAGAAGATCTGGGATGCCTAAATCTATAACGGATTCATTATCTTTCAACACTAACTTATGTGCAATAACACGATCATCTTCTACACCATAACTTGTACTTTGAAAACGGCTGTCTTTCATTTGACCTGTGGCAGCCTCTGCTGACTTTACTACAAACGGGATTCCACTAAACATATTAATGATCATAATGCCAATTAATATAACTGCTATAATTCTAATTCTTTTTCTTTTCATAAAAATCTTCCCTCCTTGTATTGTTTCGTATCATTGCAACTTAATATGTTTTAAAGTTATAACCATTCTCTGATGCATATTGATGCATCGGACTGTCTTTCGCAACAATTAATGTTGTATCTAAGTCGAATGGCTCACTTTCTACTGTGTCCATTCTTGTATGACCTGCCTCAGCATATTTTGGAATACGTATTTCTGTTATTTGCGATCCCACAAAGCAAGAACTTCCAATTAATTCTATAGAATCCGGCAACGAAACATTCTCAAGCATTTCGGTCTCAAAAAAGGCATGATCGCATAAATTCTTTATTCCATCCTGCAACTCAACTTTTGTTAATTTCAAACAATCACGAAAACATTCATCTCCAATAGATGACACACTTCCCGGAATAGAAACCTCTTGCAACGATGAATATTTAAATACACCTTCCTCCATTTGCACTACTGTATCTGGAATGATAATCGTTGTAATATTCGCTGATTCAAACACCCATCGATTCATTACCATCGTTCCAGATGGCCACACGAACTGATCAAAATTGCACCCACGAAAAGCCTCCTCACCAATATAAGTAATGCCGTCTACGATTCCCTCCACCGTAAAATTATCATTGTATGGAGCATATGGATGTTCTGAAAACCCAGTCATAACATCACTTGTATTTTTAAATGCAGCACCTCCTATACTTTTAACATTAGACGGTAACACAATACAATCCACTTTATGTGTATCTACCACAATTTCTTCACCGTTTCCAACCTGAAGCACTTTTTTGTTTTGAATGGTATCCGGTATCTCGACACGTTTATCTGCCCCCGTATATGCGATGACGCAAATTCCATCTTCATACTCCTCGTATTCAAAATCTCCTTCTTGTCCGCGTGAAATTGCAGTTTGTCCCTCAAAATATGGTAGATTCAAATCATCTACCCCTGGATCTCCTTCATCCGCAAATTGGTTGGTCAATATGTTTTTATCACCATTAGTAGAATTGTCCTTCCATTTAGAATACATCAACATTGCCAGACCACTAACAAGAACAATGACTAATACTGACACACCTGCAACAAGTCCAACAATCCACGTATGATTCCGCTTTTTATGCGAAACAGTTCCACCTTCCACAGCACGTTGTGGAAGCATTGCTCCACAACGCGGACAATATGTTGCCTGGTCGGCACATTGGCTACCACAATTCGTACAATATTTTGCCATTTTTCTCCCTCTCTTACCATTAACTTATTTCAATTGTCTTCTCTTTACCTGCTACACATCATGACTCATGAAACACTATATCTTGCCATTTATTTCATATCATCACAAAAATCAGTTAAACAATGTTCCCTGAGATCCCATATACGCACCGATAGAACTATTGATAATCGTAAGAACCAGACAGATAATGCTAAGCACAATTCCTGCCATTGCCATTCCCTTTGCGTTGCTCCTGTTATATCCCTGGATTCCCATAATCAAACCAATCACCCCAACTGGCAACCCTAGAATCGGCAAACACCATGCTATTACCCCAACGATACCAAGCACTAACGAAGCAACTGACTTACCATTACTCTCCTGTGGTCGCATCCCATCGATTGATTGCATCTCCTTTGGAGATTCATAGCCTCCCTGTTGCATCCCACACTCTGGGCAGACCATATCGTTATCATCCATTCTTATTCCACATTTCGTACAATATTTTGCCATTTTTCTCCCTCACTCTTCAAATTTTTTCAACTTATTGGTGTATAACATTCCCTTATATTTACATTTATACTAACGAGCTAACTGCACTGAAAAATGATGCTCCATATATTATCATCAAAATCGCTGGTATTAAAGAAACTATGGAACATACTACTCCTGCTATTGCCATTCCTTTCCCTTTCTTGCCAGATGCTAAACTAATGGAACCCAAAATTGCACCAATAATGGCGCATGGTATTGATAGATAATAAAAACAACAAGATACTACCAATGCAACGATTCCCAATACCATTGAGGCTATTGCCAAGCCAGGACCACCACTTGGATTTTGTTGACTAAAGGAGCCTCCACTGAACTGAGAGCCACCCCCAGATGGACGTTGTGATACATTTCCGGAATTTTGCATACCCAGCATTGCTCCACATCGTGGGCACTGCATTGCCTGGTCTGCACATTGCCCCCCACATTTCATACAATATTTTGCCATAATTTTTTTCCTCTCTTTCATTTTGTATTTTTATGCCATCGTCTTATAAAAATCTGATCGCATTTTCCACAATGTTACAATGTTTTTTTTAATACTTTGCTTCCATGTTTTCGGCAGATTAGAATATCTATTATTCAGAATTTGTTCTGAATAATTAGCGCTGTCACTTACTCGTTCTAAAACATCCTTTAGAGCATCCCAACTATCAGATATTTTTTGCTGCTCTCTGGTATTATCTGCGGAAGGGGAAGGCAGCGGACTAGACAATACTTCGTCTGAACTTTGCTCGCCTGCTTTTTCTCTCTGTTGATCTGTTGAAGCATCATTCTGCCCTTCTTGAATCTTGCCGATTTCTAATATAGCCTCTTTTATTCCACAACGCTCCGTCAACTCCCAAAATTCATCCGCATGCTCCTCTGTAAAAGCATTTTTATCATCCTTCATTTTTGCAATAGAGCATAACACCTCATATGACATTAATTCATTTTGTTGTGCTATTTCTTCTTGTGTCGGTGCAATTGAAACAACCGGTGTCCGTGCAGGTTCCTTTCGTTCCGCTTCCACCACTCTAGGTTTTGCATTTTGTCGCCCTATCACATTGCCAAGAGCAAACATCCCTATGCATAACAACACAATACCTACACAAACTAATACAGAGATATGTTTGTTTCCTTTTTTTTCTGCATTTCTGTAATTGGTTGAATACCTCTCCATGCTGCTTTCTTTTACAGCTTGAACTCTTTGATTTGAAGAGGATGCCCTCTTATTAACGTTGTTCTTTTGAGGTTCTCTATGCTCTTTTTTTCTTGGCGTATCTGAAACCCTTGTTTTTTTCTGCGAACTCTCAATGTTCTTATCAAAAACTATGTCACACCGCGGTTTTTCCGGCATTGTTGTATTCGTAAGCAGTGCCTTTTGACAGCCAGCCAGCCAATTCCAATTTGGTTCCACATAGTATTCCAGCTTCTGCTTTTCCACTTTCATCGCATTATTCATCAAGCAAACCAAGCTCTTATCATCATCAACTTTAGACAATGCCCATACTGCATAACTGTACTGAGCAATTACTTGACATAATTTCTCTGCATTTTTGTCGCCAAAGCTTTTTGTATAACTCGCTTTCATATATTGAAGAAAATTTCCCTCATCTTCACCAGACAAATCACCGCGAAGATAATGTTCCATAAATCTTTCCGGATCAACTATTTCCCGATTATTAAATACGACATCCGGATTCATAAAAAATTCTGCCACCGTAATATATACATTATTCTTTTTGAATTTTCCTTGTATAAACTGAGTGCTAGTCTTCGGGATATTAAGCAGACTTGGTTCAATAACTCCATCTAGCAGTCCATCCGTAACAAGTAAAACTCCGGCAGCAACTTCCTGCGATACTCCAAATTCCCACGACGTGCTTCCGGCACGTAACGGACGCACCGAAACCCCATCCGCTCCTTTTTGTCGATTTGTTAATGCCTTTATCTCGCCGGTTTGACATCGCATAACAATGCCGCCATCCCCAGCATGTCCATAAATAATATTTTCTCCATCATATATAACTGCAGATAACGTTGTATCATACTGTGCAATATCTTGTTTATTTGTTGACACATATTGTTCTATCTGTTGAAACGCATACTCGTATCCCTGCTGTAGCACTTGAAGCATTTGTTCTATAGAATAGCCTCTTTTGATATGTTCATTACAAAATGCAAATAAAGCATCCACTGCCATCTTCGAACCTATATCCGAGTGAGCCGCACTCCCAACTCCATCAGCCACAATTCCCATGTAAACATTCGCACGTAAACGTTGTACTTTGCTGGAATCTTGACAAACCACACCTCTCTGAATATGAGATTTACCTTGTATTGAATAACCATATGTAATCATAATAATCTGTCATTCCTTTCTCAATCCAACCACAATGGACTGCAGGTATACTATTAGTTCCAATCATCGCCAATCGCACGATCCTCTTTGGTTTTACGGGCATTCTCCGGCAATTCGGTAAATTGAATATGCTCACCAACCTGACTTTGTGAAATCGCAGACATGCTTTCGCTTAACCAGTCAAATATTCCTTCAAAATCACAATCTTTAAGTTCTATCACACGATTTGTGAGTTTAAACATTTCTGTTGGATTATAATCGCCTACACCCAGTGCCCAAAATGAAAGATGTCCATTGCTCCCCTTACTTTCCTCTTCTCTCACTTTTGCAATGGCAGCTTCCATATCACCACACGAGCCGGAATTATTCTCTCCATCTGTAATCATAAATATCCATGGTTTATGACACGGTGTCCCCGCACTTTGATACAAATTTGTTCTATTTTTTACCATTTCAACTGCTTTTAGAATTCCCTGCCCCATCTCTGTGAAACCATAAGCATCCAAGTTAGGTGTTGGCATTTTATCAATCGGACAAAAATCATTGACTACTGTTACCTTTGAGTCAAATGTAATAATTGCAATTTCAACTCTCTTCCTTGCAATTGGATCAGCCATGATCGTAGCCTTAAATTTCTGGATGCTCTCATTCAAGCTTCTTATCGGTGCCCCCTGCATTGATCCGGAAGTATCCAAAAGTAAAGCACACGCTAAATGAGGCTCCGTCAGACTTGCTATCTCATTTCCATATATTCTATCCATTGTCAACTGTTCTCTCATCACAAAATCCTCCTCTATTCGTATCCCAGCTGTTCCTTTGCAAACTCATTACCACAGTTTGCCGCCTCTTGCAAAAAATCAACTGCCTGATCCGGCTTATATCCTTCTTTCTTTCCATGACCTTTTGAAATCAGATCAGCAATTGCAGCGAACACGTCACCACGTTCAGACATGGTTAAATTTTGATTATTGCTAATAAATAACAATGTATTAAAATCACTTTGTAAAACACTCCCTGCAGCATTATCTAGCATATGTATAACATATTGCAGATAAGCTCCCCACGGATGCAACGCTAGCACACCATCTCGAACAATGTAATCTTGAAATTGCTGATGATTTTGTGTGTTATATCCAATAAATGCTAACAACCAGTATGCATCAATCTCATATTTATCAATCGGAGCATTGCCCTGATATGACATTGAGTTATTACGAAGGCGCTGTACTTCCTGCAATATCTGCATACAACTTTGACTGGCTCCGGTATAGTCGGAGGCATTGTGCTGTTGTTTCGCAGTATTCAGTAAGCTTTGCAGTTGTGTATCCGTATTGACAGCAGATGTCCGGTTCGATGTTCCTCCTCCGTTTGATGGCTGTGTCTGCAATTGTGGCTGCGGTTGCGGCTGCGGTTGCGGCTGTGGTTGCGGCTGTGGAGGATTATCTTTAGGCACTACAGATATTCCTGCTTTCTGATAATACTCCTTTGCCAACTCCTCGTTTTTAATCATGTACCAACCATTATGATAGATATCACCTAAACCCTTATAGGCTCTTTTATCGCCTTGTTTTTCTCCTTTGTGAAACATCTTATAAGCAAGGCTATATTGCTTCTCATGACCATTTTTCCCATAAAGATACCGCTCCCCAAGTTCACAAATAGCATTAATATCTTTTTGCTGAACTAACTGTTCCAATTCACTGTCTGTTGCATTAATATAATCCATAATATTTATTCCTTTCTTATGTATTTTAGCGACATGCTATACCTTTATGCTTCCACACTCTCTACATAAAATACCAGCAGATCACCATTTTCTATATCTTGTGTTAGATCACTCACACATATTTCTGGCGCATTTTTCGTGTCTGTCTGCCCCGATAATGTTTGTTGATAGTGATTAAAAGCTTCCGTATAAACATACATATACAAGAAAACGATTAATAAAAGAAACGCTACTGTTGCCCCAAATAACTTCCATATTGTATTAACAGATTTTTTAGTCTCTTCAGGATCATAATACGGTTGCAAATCCGGCGGCATCACTGGACCGGAACCATTACCGCCACCTGACACTCCTGATGAAGATGCTATCGGTGGTCGATTCTGACCACCAGATTTCTTTTCTATTGGTGGATGCTCAGGATCATCAATTGGTGGTTTTCCATTGGATATACCCCTAAAGAAATGGGCAATCTTTTCTTGAACCTGACATATCGGACAGATTAACGACTGCCTTAAATGTTTGTGTCCTGCTTCACATTCTACAAATCCCTCATTCCATAATGGCATTAAGGTCTCAATCCACTCACTTGCTGAAACTCGTTTTGTCGGATTCATATATCCGTCACAAAATGTCCTAATAAAAAGTTTTTGCAAGGATTCCGGTAATGTTGTAAAGTCAGGTGCACTAATTGGAATGGTAATTCCCGCCTTATATTGAGAAAATGGAAAGAATCCTTTCTTGATGTTCTCAATCGGTTGTGGCGCTACCACGGAATCCTGCACTGTACTCATCTGACCATAACTGCTATCATCCTGTATCTGTTCACCCATCTGTTTTGCGCAGGCAAACGGATGACAGCCATTCATCAATAATGCAAATATATGCACCGCCAACGCAAACTCATCTGTTGCTTTTGTATACGTAGGTAATGGTGCTGTTCGCAATGTTAATCCATTGGTTAATTTGTTCTGTATTTCTGGAGCAAGATAATCGCCTAATCCAACCTCACACCGAAAATCCTGCGTATCGGTGACCACATGGTAAGAGTCTGTATCAACTAATGTAACATGACAACGTTCTGCCGAATTTTCCTCCAAATTGATCAAAATGTTTAACGGATTCAAATCTCCACATACCTGCCCTGTTTCATGAATCGCTTCTAAAGCTATGCATACATTAATTGCGGCAGCCAATCGCCACTCAATATCATACTTATCCTCACTATATAACTCTGTCAGCATGCGCATGTTTGTCACTTTAGGCATTACATATCCGACAAATCCTTCAATACTATATAATACGTCCTGTGGCCATGTAAAATACTCCAATTGTTCGTCTGTCATTTTTTTTGACACCATTAACCGCAATTTTTCCTCACGATCTTTTGTCTTTTTATCATCACGAAAAATTTTAGCAACTTGTTTGTCATTGCCCTGTATCGCATAAATCGTTCCTTCTCCACCACTGGCAATCTTCTCATTCTCGAGCACATTATATACATATCCGTCTATGCCTTGATAATGCATATTGTTTCATCCTCCCTGTGTAATCTGTCGTACCTTTGTACCAAAACTATATTACAACGCATCCCAAAATGCCGTTTTGCCGTATCAATTTACAAAATACATTGCTCTTTTCTTATAATAAATAAAATTGAGTAGTGCCGTTAGTTCCGAAGCAATACATACTACCAAAAAGGTACCAGCTTCATCTAAAATCCCGCCTGGTCCTGCCATTATATATGCTTGTACATTCGTAATTAAGAAAACAATTCTGATGATCATACTAGGCCATATTGATAGCACCAAAAATATGACATAAGCACTCCATGCTTTTCTATTAAAGTTTTTCAACTGCCACCAAAGCCAAAAACAAAGTACAGCATAAGCAAAGTATTGAAATATAAAAATTTTGTTTGTAATCATTGGTGAAATCCGATCATATTGCACCATTCGATTTGCCTCGTATAGATAATACGCTATGCTTGACCACATCCCAATATACACCAGATACTTGTGCCATTTCATTGGTAAGTCTGGAAATTGTGATGATGTGTTTTGCGCATAGTTCAACCGCATACCACAAGAAACGCAATATGATGCATTTGGATAATTATTCGCTCCACAATTTGGACAAAACATTCTATCACCTCTTTTTCCATAAATTTCATTTCTCCATAACAATGCCCATTGTAATATAGGTGATGTTGTCTATTTTTTCCGTTATTTTCATTTTTGTGATTTCCCTAAAGCATGATAAATTCAATCTAATACGTATTTCTGAAATGGTTATTTCCATAAACATTGTGAGTATTTGACAATTATTTGTATTAAATTTCGTTAAAAATCACAACAATTTTTTTCAATTTTTTCCATAAATATAAAATGACCGTTTCGCAAAATCTATGCGAAACGGTCATCGCTACGAATCTTATGAAGCAACTTTACTTCTTAATCTTAATTTTCTTTACTGTGCTCCACTTACCATATTTCTTAACATTTCCAGACTCCCTAAATGCTCGAACACGTACATAATATGTCTTGTTCTTTTTGAGATGTTTGAACGTCTTCTTAGACAGCAAAGAATTCAGTGTGACTGTCTTTTTCTTCTTCGTAAATTTCCGGTTCATAGCATACTGGATCTGATAGCCATCCGTTATATCCCATGACCATGAAACTTTCAGTTTACGACCCTTGAGATTCTTTACTTTCACGCCCTTTACTTTCGCCGGTGCTTTCACAACCGGCTTCTTGTAATTCGGTCGTTTTGTAGGCTGCACTACAGGCTTATTGGATGGGGCAATCGTCGGACTACCGCTAGGAGTCACTGTCGGCTGTGTACTTGGCGAAACTGTCGGCGTTGGTGTTACTTGCGGCTCTTCACTCGCATCTGCCGTCGGTCCTGGTGTGACAACTGGCGTTACTGTCGGCTTTACACTTTCAGTCGGTTTTGCACTTTCAGTCGGCTCCGGTGAGACACCAGGTTCTACAAGCTTCTCTTTGCTTACAATAACCATACTTGTTACCTGCGTTCCATCCTCTGCGGTTGCTGTGATAACCGTATGGCCTTCCTTTTTCGCTGTTATTACACCATCTTTTACCGTAGCCACATCTTCATTTTGACTTGTCCATGTACATTCTACTGCCGCATCATTATAATATGCATACAGAATATCCAGATCATTTTCATACAAATACATGTACTGTGTAGACATCTGCAACTTACTTTCCTGATACTCATTTAATCCCTGCACATCGCACTCCGCAATGCATGTTCCGGATTTTGCATATGCACGAAGCTTCGTTGTTCCTTTTTTAAGAATAGTAAGCTCTCCTTGATCTGTGATAGATGCTACACTATTATCATCTACATACCAATCAACTTCCTGATCTGTTGCATTTTCAGGATAAACAGTAGCCTGCATCTGAATCGTTTCATTTTTTATTCCTGTCACAGAAGTCTTATTTAGTGAAATAGATTCTACATCCACATCATCTGTTGTAACCTCAATTTCACAATAATCTGCATACTTATTGTCTTTCGTACTAACAAATACCTGTGTCGTTCCAACATTATTGGCATGCACCGTTCCATCCTCTGCTACAGTGGCAATATTATCATCCAAACTGTAAAAGTTCACACCAATATTCGGATTATCATGGCTCAAGAAATAAGTAATCTTGGTTTCAGATCCTCGATCCATTTTATACTTTTCTTTTTTCACCACCAATGCCCCCTGATCATCTTCTCCAGATGCCACAAGGAATGATACTGCCTGTACTTCACTCATATTCTTTTGTGGTGCAACAGCCACAAATTGAAGATATGTATTGGAGGATATTGTTAATTTCCCTGTATATTTATTACTAAATTCATTAGGCGTGGTGCCGTCAGTTGTATAATAAATAGTTGCATCCTTTTCTGCAGAAAGCTTTACTTTCGTTGCCTCTGTAAACACACCTGATTTTGTGTCACAAGATGGTGTCTCTGTTGTTTCTTTCCATACATATACCGGATATACATCCAGATCTGATTTAGCTTGGATAAATCCATAGGTATTCCATCCTTTGAAATCCATCTTGTCAATGTCTTCATGTTCTGGCTCGATAGCATCTTTACCATATTCTACCTTTTGAGAATTAATTAATTTCTCGTTTTTATCATAGAAATTAATCGTATAGGTCTGTATTTTATAATTTGCCATCAACACCAAATTATCAGTCACCTCATTAACCTTCTTGCCATCTAATGTTGTCCAGCCAATGAAATCATAGCCCTCAATAACCGATTCCTCTGGGTAGTCTAATGGATCACCATAAGAAAATACTTTAGTTTCTGCCTCTTTGGTTTCCCAATTTACATAAGCAACACTATATTTATTTTTCACATACTGTGCCGTAATCTCCATGTCATCTCTAACGTTGGTAAAGCCAAAGTCCCAACCCACAAAGGAATAATGCTCTTTATCTGGTACTTTCGGCGAAGTTGCGCTACTTCCCTCCATTACCTTCTGTGTATCAATGATATTTCCTTCATCATCCTTAAAGGTAACCGTATATTCCGGCTTTGGAGCAATGATCTTTTCCAAAAATACCGGATTCTCAGCACCTTCTATCGCAAGTGCTACAGTATAATCGCCTGTTTTTGCGCTAATAACCTGACGAGGGATAAATGTATATGCGTAGCTGCCATCTTCTCCAATCGCAACCTGTCCCACATATTCATTATTAGAATCTGATGGTTCATCATTTTTGTATACCAATAATGTCGCCTGTTTCCCAGCAAGCTCCTTATCAAGTGTTCCTGATACCGTATAACTCTTTCCGGAGTTGTCCTCTACGTCTTCCATCTTGGCACGATAACGATATGCTGTTCTTGTCTCTACCTTACTAGTATTGCTTTCCTTTGCTTCATTCGTGCTCCACTCGGTCCAATCCTTCCAACGCGACCAATAATATGTATATCCCTTTGTCGCATCACGATATCTCCATTCAGTATGCGAAGAAGCTGCTATATTTTGCGTTGATGCTAAGAACCATATCTCAGCAGAAAAGTTTTTGCCACCGGCAGGTTTATACCCTGTGTGACCGGAGTAAGTCCCAATTACCGGCAGACAATAATCTGTCTGCCAATCATACCTGGTACCACCCATACTAGATGAGTAGGTGTAATAAAATGTTTTTGCATTGGTATTATAATATCTGTAATAATACCAATTATATAATGTACGTGCTGCAGAGTCCTGTACATTTTGCGTTTGCACTTCTCTCTTGGATGTCTCATTCGTATATCCACTGATTGAGTTTCTTGTCCATCCACTCCAAGCACCATAATTCCAATCTCCATCAAGAACCGACTTATCTAATGTCCATCCTGCATTGGCATTTGTTCGTGTCGTCGTTGTTTCCTTATCTTGATGTCGATATTCTGTTCTGGTTTCAATTTCATTATTATCATCTGGTTTTTCCGGGCTCCACTCACTCCAATTACGTGCCACATCAATAGTAGCCACCTCTGAAATCGGGATTCCTTTGGAAAACCCATTAATAATATATAAATCTGCCTTTGTTGCAGCCCCCTCATATGGCACATAAATCTCTATGCCTTTCTTCTCTTCTCCTTTCCCCAAAGAAAAAGCTTTTGATTCTGTCGAATCTAACAATTTCCCTTTTGATGTCTTTAAAGATACCAGGGCACGTCCTTTTGTACGCTTATTTGGATTGTTTTTAATATCATAATTGACAATATATCCGTCATCCTTAAACTCACATTTGTTCAAAGTAATGACAACAGGAAGATCATCATTAGCCCATACATAAGTTGCCTTAATCGTAGCATTCCCCTGTACATTTTTATAATCTTCAGAATCCCATCCAGCAAACACATAACCTTTTTCAGCCTCTGGTGGTTCCGGTGCAGTTGCACTGTCTTCAAACAAGACGGACTCTGACTTGATCACCTTATCATCTTTGTCACAAAATGTAATCTTGTATGTATTTCTCTTGAACTGCGCCTCTATCGTACGATCAGATGTAACATTGCTGTACTCTCCTTTCCAGCCCAAAAAAGTATATCCCTTTCTTGAAATACCAAGTGGCGCAGTTGCGGCATATCCGTATTTTACTGTCTGCTCGCATAAAAGATTCTCTTTTCCATCTTTGTCAAATTCAACAAAGCGCACTTTGCATGGATCATGTGCAACAATCGTTTTATTTAACGTTGCTACATCACTATTAGAACTTCCTCGCGCAAAACCTGTAATTTTATACTCCCCGGCACTTGGTAATGCAAATGCCAAAGAAGTAGCATTCGCAGTACTGGTTGTTAATGTTTTCGTATATGTTCCACCTTTTGTCTGTGTGATTGTTAGGGAATACCCCCCTGTAGCATTGCTATCAGCACCCCAATTAACCGTTACTGCATCCCCAACCGCATAATGTGTCTTAGCAGTACTAAATGCCGGTGTATTTGGTTTTTCTGTACCGGTTGTCCTGTCATATATCCAATCGGTATAAAGGGTCTTACCGCCAACATTTGCATATATCTGCCAATTATATACATGCCCCGGACGCAATGTGACGCCACACTCCGTCCTACAATCAAACCATATATTGGAAGAGTGTGAATACTGCCCCTCTGGCTTCATAGTTTCCTGCTTGCTGGCGATCACGTTATTATTATCTCGAATTGTTATTCCTACCGTAGTAACTCTCTGTCCATTTGGATTATATACTTTTGCTCGTGGCACAAGATTATTATCATATTTGTCACATGATACGGCTTGGATAGAAGCGTTTGCAACCGGTTGCGGATTGGAACCACCGAGGTAGTCCAACGGATTTACCACCCTGTTACCTGTACCTGACCATGCTGTATGACGTCCACCAATTGATACAACAAAATGTAAATGCGCCCCATAGGCATTTCCCGTTTGCCCAACAGCACCTATTACCTGTCCACGGGTAACACTCTGTCCAATTGATACATCAACTCGACTCATATGATTGTACTGTGTAATCATTCCATTGGCATGTTTAATCTCAACATGATGTCCATTGCCTTGTCCCTGACATCCACGATTGCATTTTTCAGTTCTTCCTGATGTTGTATTATTAGAACAGATAACAACACCACTCTCCGCCGCCATTATACTGGTTCCCTCAGGAACTCCATTAATGTCAATTCCATTATGATATCCCCTATGGGTTGCACAAGAGCAATTAAATCCACATCCTAGTTTACCTCCAGATACCGGCCAAAGTAAGTTACCAGCTGCCTTTGCCTCCTGCTTCTGATAAAATGGTATACTAGTTACAACCATCACTACCACAAGCAGTCGTGCAAGAAAGATTTTCAATCTAATACTTTTCCTACTCATATCATCGTCCTCCTCGTTTACGGTGTAATTATCAACGCCTCTAGATGTTCATTGTAATACATAACGTTTCTATTCCCTTTTCCGTTATTTTCATTTCCATAAGAAGTATTAAACATGATTTATTCGATGAATTATGTACTTTTGAAACAATTTCATATTCTGATATTGTGCGGATTCAACAATATTTCAAATATAATTTTAGTTAAAATAACAACAACTTTTTTAGTGTCTACAATATAAAATGACCATTACGCAAAATCTATGCGAAACGGTCATCGTTATATAACAATATTATTAATACCTATTTCCCGGCATCATCCATCAATATCTGTTGTGTTTTCTCTTTCCCCGTTAAATTATTATCAGTACTTTGTTCTGGAATTAAAGCGATGATTGCCAATGCCATCACTAACAACAATGCTGCAATTTTAATAAGATTACTTTTTCCCATGGTATCTTACTCCTTCCCTCTTCATGCAACTATTTTACTTACCTCGACCCAAGCATACACCATCCATGTTCAAACATTTCTCCGTTTTTTTCATTTCTTTTATATTGAACCAAACCATCGATATTGTTTGATTTTTTCATTGTTTTTGTCATTATGGAAATCTGTTAATCAATTGACTCCCCTTACATAAATTATATATTATGCACAATTTTTATAAGAAAATTTTGTGAAATATTTTGATAAAAATTTAAAAGAATGAATAATATTGTTGTTTTCATACGCAATATCTCGCAAACGCACTAGAACAACTTGCATTTAACACTCTTTACGCTACACAATTGCCTATGTAATTTTCTTTTATACCGCGATTGCATCCTCACGGAGCGCTTTTATTATATAGAACACTTTTTTCCTATATTATAAAAGAGACCGCCAATCGGCGGTCTCCTCTATATCCCACAACACTTATCTTTCTTTAATTCCTTGATATCCCTATTTTACCTTGATCTTTACGCTCTTCTTTTTGCCACTGCCATCGGTTGCATAAACTGTAATCTTCACAGTACCTTTTTTCTTGGCCTTAACTACACCCTTTGCAGATACTGCAGCTATCTTCTTATTAGAAGATTTCCAGCAATACTGCGTGGATGCCAGCTTTTTGCCCGGTTTTGCTTTTACCTTTAATTTCAGTTTTTTGCCTTTCTTAAGGTTACGCTTTCCTGCCTTAACGGTAAGTTTCTTGACGGGCTTTTTCATGACTTGGATACGAACTTTTTTGCTTAATCCATTGGCTGTCGTAATCGTAATGACCGCCTTGCCTGCTTTTTTGCCTGCTTTTACAGTACCATTTGCCGTTACTTTCACGATGGATGGTCGGCTGCTCTTAAACGTTAGTTTTTGACTTGCAGCATTTCTCGGGACCCACTGAACAGTAAGTTTCATTTTTTTCTTAGCAGCAAGTTTATAGCGAGAACCTACTGCAATTTTACCTGCTCCCTTAACTTTGGCATACACAACAAATCCTTTCGCCGTTACACTTGGTTTTCCAAGCTGATGCGATGGCGTCGCACTCGGATTCAAACTTGGTTTTGTGCTTGGGCTCACGCTTGGCTCTGTACCTGGGCTCACGTTTGGTTTTGCACTTGGTGCTGTGCTTGGGCTCACGCTTGGTTTTGCACTTGGTTTTGCACTTGGTTTTGCACTCGGTTTTGCACTTGGTGCTGTGCTTGGACTCACACTTGGCGTTACACTCGGTTTTGCACTTGGTTTTGCACTCGGTTTTGCACTTGGTGCTGTGCTTGGGCTCACACTTGGCGTTGCACTCGGTTTTGCACTTGGTGCTGTGCTTGGACTCACGCTTGGCGCCTCGCTCGGATTTACACTTGGTGCTGTGCTTGGACTCACGCTTGGCGCCTCGCTCGGTTTTGCACTTGGCTCTGTGCTTGGGCTCACACTTGGCGTTGCACTCGGTTTTGTACTTGGCTCTACCACCCCATTTGCCTTTGCGCCACTAACGGCAAAGGTAAGTTCTACCGTATTGTTTCCCTGATACGAAGCGTTATTAAAGGAAGCTTTTTTCTGTCTTTCTGCCGACACATCCTGAATATGTGTCATGACATCTGCCCAAATATTAATAAAAGAAAAATCAAACACATTATTTGATAGTCCATCGGATGCTGCCGATTTCAGACTGCCATCATAGGTATACGTGTCATCTTTGATCGTGTACTGTTTCCCATTTACTGTTATTGATTTCAGCGTAATAACTGCATAGTTAAGTGCTGAATCTGCCGCTTCGGCTGCCTGAATATCTTTGATATACAGCGAACCGATGTTTTTAAGCTGCGTATCTGTCGGCTTAACAGACAACGTAAATTCTTCGTCTTCCGTTGAAATATCTGCACTTTGTTCACTAGCGATCGTCGTCCAGCCGGATGTATCTAACATATACAGCTTTGTCCGTATATAGGAAGGTTTTGGCACGGTCACTTTGCACGTTGCCTGACATCCGGCCGCAATCGCTGCCGTAATTGTGCAAGTACCTGCACCTACTGCTGTGACTAAACCGTTGGAATTTACTGTAGCTACTTTCTCATCATCGGATGTCCATTTAATAACATCTTTGCTGTCAGATGGTGTTAAGGTTGCATTAAGCTGTGTTCCCTCATCCCCAACATGAATTGTGATTTCCTGCCGATCCAAAGCTATCCCGGTTGCCGTGGAAGATGCTCGATAAATCTCCATCATTGCATCAATAATGTCTTGATGCGTTACCTGACAAGAATACCGATTTATCAGACAAAAGCCATAGTCACCATCGAATCCATTATCCCATGCAACAGGCACCAGTTCGTACTGTTTTGCATAATAACATACTTTCTGATAATAATCGGCTCGACATGCCTTATTCCGACTATCATAGTTTGCTTTGTTGATGGCTCCAAACTCGCCAATGATAACGCCATATCCCTGTGATACGAATTTATCATTCATTTTCTTAAACTGCGAAGCCATATAACTTTCATCGCCCCAAGTCGGTACTTTGGATTGGTTTGTTGCCTCGCTGCCCCACTGTGTTTTATCAGCTGATTCTGTACCACAAAAATCCCATGGATCGTAGTAGTGCACAGAAATCATAATTCTTTTTTCACCGGATGCAATATCAGACGATAAATACTGATCCGTTGGCAGCACAAAGCCATAATTGTCTGCCGTATAATTAATGTTTGTATTCCATCCAGGTATCAACAGCCATCTGCGATCGTTGTTGCCACCGGTCTGACGAACCGTATCCACAAAAATCTGATTATAATCATTGATATTGTTATACGCTGTCTTATTTGGAGTACCATAGGTTCCATCAAATTCTTCGTTCATTGACTCAAAAATCAAATGTTCATCATAATTTTTGAAACGATCAGCAATTTGCTCCCAGCATGCCTTGTACTTGGCTTTGATCTTGGTCTGATCGCTGCTTGCGCAGAGTAGCCAGCCACCGCTTACCGTTGTGTAACCGTCTCCATGCATGTTAACGATTGCATACATATCGTTCTGTACACAATAGTCTACTACTTCCTGTACATGATCCAGCCATGCAGAATCAATTTTGTATCCATTGTTATCATCGATTTTGCTCAAATAAGATACCGGAATTCGAATTGATTGAAATCCTGCTGTCTTTGCTGCCAAAACAAATTCTTTGGTTAAAACCGGATTCCCCCATGCCGTCTCGTTTGGAGTTCCGCCGCTATTTGCTTCCAGGGAGTTTCCTAAATTATATCCAACACCCATTGCCTCCGTGATCTGTTGTCTGTTTAGATCTTGAAAGGAATCTGTCCTCGCCGTCTTCTTTGTTGAAACTTTCTTTGTCACGCTGGCGACTTTACCATTTTCTGTTACGCTCGCCGCTTTCTTTGTCGAGGTTCTGTCCGTCACGCTAACGATCTTACCTTTTTCTGTTGTACCTTCTGCCTTTCCTGTCACGCTAGACATTGTAAATGATGTTACAACCATCGCCGCACTTAGCAAGTACGCCCATATTCTCTTTTGTTTTCGCATGTTTTCACCATACCTTTCTGTTGATTATTAGATTCTTTTCCCACGAACATACACTCTCCCCCCGTACAACAAATACGATAAATTCTTCATGCACATCACGTTCCTATATACTTCCTTTATTATACTACAAAGCAATCTAAGTGGATATACTTTTCTTATCTTTTTGCCCTTTTTTTCTCCTATAAATCATGACGTTAATATATTCTCTTGCAGAGTAAAATTAATATAAAATCCACTTATTATGTTGTATATATAGGCATACGAGTAGATGAATGGCTGGAATTTTAGTTTTGGGAATTCCAGCTTGTCTTTTTCTTGCTTTGGTTGACTGATTTGATAATTTTGATAATTCCAGCTTGCCTTTCCTGCTACTTCGTTGACTGTTTTCTCTATTTTCGACATTTCAGCTTGTCTTTTCCTTGCTTTGGTTGACTATTTTGATGATTTTGAGGATTCCAGCTTGCCTTTTTCTTGCCTCGGTTGACTGTTTTGATGATTTTGATAATTCCAGCTTGTCTTTCCTGCTACTTCGTTGACTTTTTTCTCTTTTTTCGACATTTCAGCTTGTCTTTTTCTTGCTTTGGTTGACCGCTTTGATGATTTTTATAATTCCAGCTTGTCTTTTTCTTGCCTCGGTTGACTGTTTTGATGATTTTGAGGATTTCAGCTTGTCTTTCCTGCTACTTCGTTGACTTTTTTCTCTATTTTCGACATTTCAGCTTGTCTTTTTCTTGCTTTGGTTGACTGTTTTGATGATTTTGAGGATTCCAGCTTGCCTTTCCTGCCCAATTAGTTGACTTTTTTTCTATTTTCGACATTTCAGCTTGCCTTCCCTGCCTACTTCAGTGACTAGCATCTTAGTTTCAATTTTCCAGTCATTTTATCAGCTTTCTCCATGACAGTATTCAATCCCCGACAAAAAGATACAAAAGAACTCTCTCTCATCACTCCAAATAGATACAAAAGAACTCTCTCATCACTCCAAATAGATACCAAAAAATCTCGCAACAATTCAAACAGATTTATTGCAGAAAATGATATTCCATTGCAACAAATAACATTTCCTTGCGTCTATTTAAATGTAACCAGCTCAAACTTCGCACATCCAAATCTACTGCCAGGTCACAGATTGCTTATTATGTCACAAAAATAATAGCTACTTTGCAGCCAACAAGCTGACTTGTTCTGCCGGCAGTGAACTAAGATAATTGCTGCAGAACGCAGAGTTTTTGAGTGATTTCTTATTTTGTTAAGTCTCTGATGAATACATGCCCGAAGGATTGTCTGA